>Ga0208324_1000120_pt1 | contig 45629 bp, 48 predicted proteins | sample Sb_taG_2_FD_187707 | JGI IMG/M metagenome (GOLD analysis project Ga0208324, IMG submission 187707) | Peat soil microbial communities from Weissenstadt, Germany - Sb_50d_5_LS metaG (SPAdes) (version 2) | ecosystem: Environmental > Terrestrial > Soil > Wetlands > Peat | place: Germany... | reverse complement strand
CCCGCCGTCGAGCTCGATGCGCTGTTCTGGCAGCCTGGCCCTACCCCGATGGACCCGTCCCGGTGGGCTGCGTGCCAGCAGGAGCTGGTCCAGCGCGACCGCTGGATCCTGGACGGCGACCTCGGACCATATGACACGGCCCTGGAGGTCCGGCTGCGGGCTGCCGACACCATCGTCGTCTTGGACTTCCCGTTCCTGCGATGCGCCTGGCGGACCTTGCGCCGAGGCCATGAGCAGGCGGAATACTGGCGCTGGGTGTGGGCTTACCGGCGTCGCAGCCTCCCGGACATCATGCGCACCATCAGCTCCGAAGCGCCCCACGCGAAACTCTGCGTCCTGAGAAATCCCGCCATGGTGCAGCGCTTCGCAGCCGAGGTCCGCCTGACAGTCGCGCAAGAACGCCTCAGCGGGTGAGCGGATAACCGTGGCGCCGGCCTCCGGGATCGGGCTGGTCAGCTGGCCCCGGCTACCCGAACCGGGCGCTGCTCCAGGCCGCTGCTTCGGGAGGCGGCTGGCCGGACGCGATCCAGCCGGTGATGATCTGGGCCGTGGCCGGGGCCATGAGGATGCCGGTCCGGAAATGCCCGGAGGTCAGCCAGGCATTATCCAGCCCGGCTACCCGGTCGATGACCGGGTAGCCGTCCGCTCGGCTTGCTCGCGGATGATGGCGAGGACCCGGGCGTCGCCTGGCGTCGCGGGGATCGCGGCAAGCACCTGGTCCAGGGTTTCGGCCACGACCGCGGACGCCGCCCGCCGCCGGATACCCCAGCTAACCCCCTCGTCGACGAGGTTCGCCGAGGTCACCTTCCGGATGTCGGCCTGTCCGCCGACGTGCTGGCCTAGGTGCGTGTCCGCCCGCATCGGCTGCCCTGCTGTGTCGGTTAGTTCCAGGGCGATGGTCGATAGCACGTCATACAGCGGGGCGAGGCTGATGGCCGGAGTGCCGGACTGGTGCAGAACGGAGAAGTTCTTGGCGTGCGCGTCCGCGTTGCCGACCGCCATGTTGAACGTCGTGCGGCGCAACAGGTTGGTGACGTCGCGGGGATCGCCGAAGTTCCTGATGACGTTGGCGAAGTCGCCCAGTGCCGGGCCGCCTTGTTCCTCGTATTTCAGCTCGGGAGACGTGGCGGTAGCCTGGCAGCCGTCTTCCTGATGCACCCGGGCCGGGATGTTCCCGGCAGGGGCGTCTTGCCGGTCATAGCGCTTGACCGCCAGGACGGGGAGACCGGCGACATCGAGCAGGTCCGTCTCGGGTACCGGAAGGCCGCAGGCGGCGGCGAGCCGCAGGCACGTGGCCTCGTTAGCGGCCATCGGGTGCGGGCCGTCGGGCTTGAGGATCCAGGTCGAGGGGGCGTCCCCGTACGGGAACTGCCAGGTGCCGTCGCCGGTCCGGCCCAGCAGCGCCTTGCGCTGGAAGCCGGGCAGCGACGGGCGAAAGCCGCGCTCAGGCGCCGCGCCCAGGGGGACGGCATCGAGCCCGTTGATAACCCGCTGCATGTCGCTGGGCGTCATGGGGGAGTACCCGCTGCTACCGCTTCCGCCGGGCCGCTCCCCGTCGGGGAGCACCATGATCGCACCCGCGCAATCGTGCCCGAAGGCCTGCAGGATTCCGTAGGTGTCGACCGGGCGGGCCCCGGCCAGCGCCGCCATCCGCTCGAGAGCAGGTCCCTCCGGCAGGATGTTCTTGAAGAAGTCCAAGCCGCGCAGGTCCCGCGGGCCGATCGGGGAGCCGAGCGGCAGGCCAGTGGACAGAGCGGGGCTGCCGAGGCCCCACCGTTCGATTCCCTCGGGCCGCCACTCTAGCCGGATCCGGAATTCAGGCCCGCGGATCAGCGCCGCGACCGGCGTGTCGTAGAGCCACGCCACGAGCCGGTCAGCCACGGCCTTCCGTCCGGCGGACGATGACCTCGCAGCCAACGAAGCGCAGTAGCCGCAGCGCGTGGGTCAGCGAGCTGCCGAATTTGCCTCCCTCCAGCGACGACAGGTACGGCTGCCCGATACCCATGGCCTCGGCGGCGTCCGCCTGCGTCACCCCGGCCGTAGTCCGGAAGTGCCTCAGCGCCGCGCCCAGGTCCCGCGCCGTGAATACCTGGTACTCGTCGCCTCGTATTGCCATACACCAATAATAGCAGCCTATCGGTAAATGGTGATATCACTTTTTAGTGATAATCTATGGTGCAGCGCTAGCGACGGGCGGCGCGGCGGGTGGATGCCTTGTATGCGGCCCGCCGGGCGGCCTTGGCGGTCGTCTTGTCGCTGGCGTGCTTGCCGATCATCACGAGAACGGCCTCGGCGTCCGGGTGGTCCACTCGCGATATAGCCTCGAAGATCTCTTCCGGCTTCTCGAGCCCGCTGACCCGCTGGAGTTCCGCGAAGTCGAACGGGAACCTCTCCTTACCGAGATCAAAGTGACTGAACGGGCCGAACGTGTCGGCGATCAGCCATGCGACGTCTGCCCGCTCGGGTTGGAGTTCGGCGGGCAGATCCGCGCCTTCCGGATCGAGACCGGCCAGTTTGGCGAGCTGCGGCTTGGCGTAGCAGCGGAGCTCGGCGTGGTTCAGCGCCTCGCGCCAGGCAGGCTCGGTGGCCTGGCCGAGCCGGGACACGATTGTCACCGCCGCGGTTCGCGTCGCGGCGCCTTCGTCCGCCGCGAAGGTAAGCAGCTCCCGCGCGGCCTGCTCCTCGCCGCGCGAGTCCGTCCATGAGGCCAGCTCGGCCTTGAAGTCGTCATCGCTGCCGTGCATGAACACGACCACCAGATCGTCTGCTGTCATCTCGTCCGGTGCCGGGAGCACTGGGACCAGCAGGTCGTCGCTCTCCAGCTTCGAGCGGACGGCTTGCATGCCCAGCGGCTCCAGCCGCGCCACGTCGTCGGTGACGCTGACGGCACCAAGCCTTTCGAGCTGGCCCAGCAAAAGCCGTAGCGGGTCACCGTGGGCATCGACCCACTCCTGCCACTGCTTGCCCGCCTCCTCCACCTCCAGGTCGGCTGTCGCGGCGTCCTTGAGGGCGTCGGCCAGCTCGGTGATCCGAACGCCGTCCCGCCAGCTCAGGAATAGCCTCATCACCAGCGCGGGGCCGTGCCCCTCCAGCTCGAGATCGGGGGCGACGACGGGATCCGAATCGTCCGCCGCCTCTAGGGTGGTGTCCAGGACCATGGCGAACGTGCTCTCCCAGGCATCCAGCGCATCACTGTCGTCAGCCAGATCGTCCAGCCATCCGGCGTCTTCGCCGGGAGCCAGGTCTTCGTCGTCCCTTTCCACGAGCTCGGCTTCTTCGGCCAGCCGGAGGAGGACAGGGTTCACGGTGGCCGCGTGCACCGTCGCGGTGCGGACTTCGTCGGCCAGAGCACGGAGGTCGGCGAGAAGCGCGGATTGCCTCGCCTGGGCAGCGAGTTCCGCCTCTTCGGGCAGGCGGACCGGCGGGAGCACCGGCGGGAGGTCGAACGCGTCCTCGAGGTCTATGTCGTCCCAGTAGGCCGACTCGTAGTCCAGGCCGCTCGCGTAGTACTCGTCCAGGTCCGCGTCTTCGAGCGCTCTGCCATCCCCGAAGTCCAGGATGAGAGGATCCTTGTCTGCCACGGCCCCAGCCTAATGAGCGGCGCTTCTGACACCAGCGTCGTTCGGCAGCCGGATGTCACAATTAGGTCGTGGTAGGGAAAGCCCGCCTTTGGTGGCCGATGGCCGCAATCGTCGCGGTCGTCGCCGTTTCCGGCGCTGTGGTGTGGGCGGTCTGGCGGTCACCGCAACGTATTAACCTTGCCACGTTCGGGGCGTTCGCCGTCGCGGTCATCGTGCCGGCCGGCGGCCTGGTCGTCTACCTGACGAGGGTCAGGCAAGCGGGCGACACGGGCCGGGGCCGACCGCTCGATGAAGTGGCTGACTCCCTCGCCGTGATGGTCACGGAGCAGTGGACTCGCGCTGCGCTGGAGCGGCGGCTGCTGCAGCCAGAACCGATCCCGGTGCACTGGGAAAGGTCCTCCAGGCCGCTCGCCGGACCCGTTTCAGCGGCAGTCGAGTCGAGGCAGTTCCCGCCGCTGCCGGGACTGTCGCCGGCCCTCAGGCGACAGCTCCGCGGCGGACGGCTGCAGGACCTGCACGCCGTCTACGGCGGCCTGGGATCCGGTCGGCTGGTGATCATCGGCGAGCCGGGGTCGGGCAAGACTGGCGCCGCCGTGCTCCTTGTCCTGGCCGCGCTCGAGCACAGGCAGCAGGTGTCCTTGCAGGACCGGCAGCTGGTGCCGGTACCGGTGATGTTCACCTTGCACGGGTGGGATCCCAGCACCCAGCGGGTCGGGGACTGGCTAGCGGCCCGGCTGCAGGAGACCTACTCGCTATTCGCTGGCAAGGGCGGTAAGGCAGAAGCCGCCGAGCTGGTGAAGGCGGGCCGGGTCGCGGCATTCCTGGACGGACTCGATGAGATCGCGGAGGACCTGCGGCCGGTCGCCCTGCGGGCGCTGAGCCAGCAGGCCGTCGTGCGCGTCGTGGTCCTGGCCCGGAGTTTCGAGATGGCGGTCGCCGCCCGGCAGGGCTTTCTGGAGGGTGCCGCCGCGCTGGAACTGCGGACCGTCGACGCCGCCGCGGCGGCGGACTACCTGACCCGCGTCCAGCTTGATCCGCCCCCGCGCGGGTGGACCGAACTCACCGGACGGCTGCGCCGCGAACCGGGCAGCCCCATCGCCAAGGCGCTGAGCAATCCGCTGACCCTGACCCTGGTCCGGGACACCTACCGCAGCGGTGACGACATCCGCGAGCTTCTGGACTTCTGCGATGCCGTCGGCGACGTTTCGGGGGAAGACATCCAGGACCAGTTGCTCGACCGGGTGCTGCCCGCGGCCTACACGCCCCCGCCGGGCGAACCGCCGCCCCGTTACGGGCTTGACGAGGCTCGGCGTACCCTCGGCTGCATCGCGGCCCGGATGGGCCAGGAGGGCACGCGGGACCTGCCCTGGTGGCGGCTTCCGGCCTGGGCGTCGGCTGCCCCTCGCGTTATCGTGACCGGCGCGGTGTTCGGTGTCATGTTCGCGTTGGGGGCCCGTAATCTCGTGTTCGGGCTGGTGGCTGGGGCGGTGTTCGCGTGCTTCTACTTGACCGGGGACCGGGGGAAGCCCCCGGCGCGCATAGCACCGCTGCAGCGGCGCCACCTGCTCAGCCGCTACGCCCTGGCGGTCGGGCTCGTCTACGCGCTCACCGCTGGGGTCGTATGCGCGGTGTTCGGGCACGCCATCCGGCTCGGGGCTGGGCAGATCGTTGCGCTCGCGACCGGGGTCGGGATCGGGGCCGGACTAGCCGGCGTGCTCACGGCTGGTCTGTCCCGGTCGGCAGCCGACGATGCCAATCCGCTGACCCCGCGCGTTTCCTGGCGGCGCGATCAGGGGTTCGGGCTCGCCGTGGGCCTGCTGCTCGGCCTCGGTCTCAGCCTCGGCGTCGGCCTCGGCATCGGCCTCGCCTATGCGTTCGGCCTCGGGAGCACGCACACGGCGGGGCATGTGAAGGGACTCGTGCTGGTGTTTGTGTGGCTGCTTGTGTTCGGGCTCGTGTTCGGGCTCCTGTTCCCCCGGACCTGGACGGCCTCGCTGACGTTTGCTCAGTTCGCCATGCGCTGGCACACCCCGGTGCGACTGCTACGGTTCCTCGACGACGCCCGTGAGCGCGATGTCCTGCGCACCGTCGGGCCTATCTATCAGTTCCGGCACGCTCGCCTGCAGGATCGCCTCGCCCAGCAGGCCACACCGAATGAGCTGCGCCGCGACGTGCCAATACCGTAGACCGGCCGGATTTGTGTCGGTTTACGTTCGGTCGACTCGGTGCTGGAAAGCCAGACTGCCTCCGGCCCGGGATGGCACCGCTACGGCGTCAAGGCGGGTCAGCTCGGCCAGCCGGCCGGCAGCACCGACGGCTACGGCGACTGCACAACAAGCGGGAGACGCTCGTTGGCGGCAAGCGCGTCACGCGGCAAGAACTACCCGAACTGCCGAAGGATGCCGCCACTACCGTGCACCGGGTCAAGGTGAGCCTGTACGGAGCGAAGCCGCCGGTCTGGCGGCGGCTCGAGATTCCCAGCGCGATGCCGCTGAACCACGTGCACGCGGCCCTGCAGGTCGCCTTCGGCTGGCACGACTATCACCTGCATGCCTTCGAGACGGTGTGCGGTCAGTTCGGCTCGCCGGACCAAGATGACAACTGGGCGGAACGGCAGGACGAGGCCACCGCCACGCTCGCCCAGGTGGCCGGGGCCGAACGGGCGAAGGCGGTGTATAGCTATGACTTCGGCGACGACTGGCGGCACGACATCGTCGTAGAGAAGATCGTCCCGGCCGAGCCGGGAGTGGCCTACCCGCGAATCCAGCCCTCCTGGTCACGAGGGCCTCCCCGTGCCTGCAAGCGCAATCAGGCTCACGGTGGGTCGTGCGGGTACGGCGGCCCGGTGGCGCGGGAGATCAGCCGGGGGATGCGCTGCCCGGCCGCGCCCTGACGATCCTGCCTGCTTCTGCGCGGGCCGCGCCGTCGGGTTCGCCACGTCGTTGTCCGGTACGGTTGCCATATGAGTGTGCAGTCGGCTGCCAGCCCGGAACCGGCCGAGCCGTACGAGGTGATTCACCTCGGCGGGGAGGCCGCCGCGATCGTGCCGCTCGCGGAGCTCCGTCGGCTCCGGGCGGTTGAGCGGCACGCCTCGCCGGAAGCCCTGGAAGAGGCGGAAATCGAGGCCACGCTTGCGGCACATGACGAATGGGTCGCCGCCGGGTGCCCCGGCGCGCGATCGCACGAAGACGTCATGGCCGAGCTCCTCGGCAGTGACCAGTGAAGATCCGGTGGACCCCAGAGGCCTCGGCCTTAGCGCGTCGTTTCATGCGCGAACAGGACGGCATACGTGCCGTCGGCGCGGCAGTTGCCGCCCTGGCCGATGACCCGTACCCGCCGGAAGCGTTCCACCGGGGCAGATACCATCGGCTACGCGTCGGGCGGTACCGAGTTATGTACGTGATCGATAATGACTTGATCACTATCGAGCGGGTCGACCGCGTGGTCGGCGGCTAGGCGCAAGGGCACGCCGTTGCTGGTTTATGTCGGCCGCGGGTGGTCAACGTGGCGCATACTGGCCTTCCTGATGGCTGCGCGTAACAGTTGCCCCGGCAGCAGCGGACGAAGTCCTGGGTCGGACGTTAGCTCATCTGGCACAGGACATCTGCCTTTGTGGTGTGCCCGCTGGTCACCATCGCTACCCCCGCTGCCTGGCACAACCCTGCGCCGCTCCCGTAGAGCGGGCTGTGGCCGACCAAGGTGTACCTGCCTGCCGGGACCGTTACCGAGTAGGTAGCACTCCCCCCGATGGGAACATCACGGTGAACGCCGGGGCCCGTCACGGTCACGGTCCCCGGCCACGGACGCGGCAACCCCGGTGCCGGGCCGCCGACTCCATACAGGTGACCAGTCAGGGTGCCATCGGCGGGGTTCTGCGCTGAGCACGCCGACGTGAACCCGGCCAGGAACACAGCAGCTAGGGGCAGACCGATCAGGGAGATTCTCACTCCCCTTGGACGAAACGCGCCTGTCGCGCGGTTCCAGGCGTTCGTCGCACGTGCGCGGCGGAGAGCCTGATCGCGGAAGGCCGCCGGGAGATGCGGGCGGCTGATCAGAACGGTATTTCGCAGGAGCTGTCCGCACCTGAACTGGGCTCGCGGCGAGTCCGCTCATGCCCCACTCCCACAGCACCGGTCGCCCCGCCACACCTGCCAAGCGCATGGTATCTTTAATGGCATGCGCTCTACCATAGACAAGGCAGGGCGGCTGGTTATACCCAAGACGCTGCGGGACAGCCTCGGCCTGGTGCCCGGCGAGGTCGAGATAACCCCGGACGGAGCCGGCCTGCATATCGAGCCGCTCGCCGACGACCGCCTGGAGGACGAAGACGGCCTGCTCGTCATCCCGGCCGCCGACGCCACCGTCAGCGACGACCTAGTCCGGACACTGCGCGATGCCGACCAGCGATAACAGGCCGCAGCTCCTGATCGACACCAGCGTCGCCGTCGCCCTCGCGGTCGCCGGGCACGAGCACCATCAGGCCACCAGGAAGGCCATCGGCGACCGGAGCTGCGGGCTCAGCGGCCACGCGGCCTTCGAGACCTTCTCCGTGCTGACCCGGCTGCCGCCGCCCAACCGCCGCACCCCCGCCGCCGTGGCCCGGCTGCTCGCGCACAACTTCCCCGGTTCGCGGTTCCTCAGCGCCCAGGACGCGCAACGGCTCCATGCCAGGCTGGCACCGCTCGGCATCGCCGGCGGCGCCGTCTACGATGCCCTCGTCGCCGCCACAGCAGCCGAACACGGGATCACGCTCGCCACCCGCGACCGCCGCGCCGCCGAAACCTACCGCGCCCTCGACATTGACTTCGAACTGATCGATTGACCTGACCGTACTCGGTTCTCCAGGGTGCGTTTCCCGTCCTGATCATTCCCGGCGCTTCCGGCCTTTCGCGGTCGGCCAGCTCTTCTCGAACACCGGCACCTGGGTGCAGCGAATTGCCCAGGACTGGCTCGTCCTCAGCCTCACCGGCAGCGCCACGGACGTCGGGATCACGACAGCGGCGCGTCAGGTTACCGACACGGTCATCTTGCCGCCGGCCAGGCCTGACTCCATCACCCGGTGCGCCTCGACGATGTCATCGAAGCCGAATACCCTCGCGGGCTTGGCCTGGTAGAGGCCGTTTTCGGCCTTGCCGATCATCTCGGTGAGCGGGATCTCGGTAAGCGGGAACTCGCTGGTGCCCAGCACGAACGCGCTGCCGTAGAAGCTGAACTGCACGCCGCTGGGCAAGTCGGCGATCGGGTTGAAGCCCGCCACCGGCTCAAGCCCGCCGAGAAAGCCGAGCTGGCACACCCGGCCGCCGGGCCGCACGACGCGTAGCGAGTCGCGCAGCACGCTGTTCCCGACCAGATCGAAGACGCAGTCGATCTCGCCGGCCTGCTGGCCGGCCAGCTGCCCGTCATCGATCAGGACGGTCTTGGCGCCGATTCGTTCGAGCAGGGCAGCATGGTCCGGCCTGCGGGTCGTGGCGATCACGGTGGCCCCCTGCTCGGCGGCGACGTTCACCGCGGCCTGGCCAAGCGCCGAGGTGGCCCCCCGGATCAGGACGGTCTGACCGGGTCGCAGGTCAAGGTTCTGGTGCAGGCCGGCCCACGCGGTCGCGTACACCTCGGGCAGGGCGACCAGGTCGGTCCACGGCAGCGACGTGCTGACCTGGACCACGTTGCTGGCCGGCACGGTGACCAGCTCGGCATAGCTGCCGTTGCGGGTCCTGCCCATGCCGCCGAGCATGGCGACCACCGCGGTTCCCTCAGCCAGCCGGCCGCTCGGGTCGGCCGCCACGGTGCCCGCGCACTCGATGCCGGTGACCTGGGCCACCTCGCCCATGGCTCCGCTGCGCATGTACGCCTCGGCGTGGTTCAGCCCGAACGCCCTTACCGCGATCAGTACCTCGTCAGCCGCGGGCACCGGATCGGGCAGCTCGGTGACGGTGAGCACTTCGGGGCCGCCATAGGAGCTGATGATGATGGCTTTCATCTTCTGCCTTCTTTCTTGAGTGACCGTTCATCTATTGAGGCACAGAAGAGGCCGCCAGGCGGCGGCCGAGGTTTGCTACATCAAGCCGGCGAAGGCGTCGTCGACGATGATCCGCAGCACCTCCCCGTCAGGGTTGGCCTTGCCGACGACCATCATGCCCGAGGCCGTCGCGACCAGGCCCTTGGCGACCGCGGTCACGTTGACCGACGCCGGGATCTCGCCGAGGCCGATGGCCGTGCGCAACGCGCCGGTGAAGCAGCGCTCGACCCGCGCCATGTGGCCGCGCACGACGGCGGCCACCTCGGGGTCGGCCGCCGCGTTCTCGATCGCGCTGTTGATCAGCAGGCAACCCTGGCGTCCCTCCGGGCTCAGCAGGTCGCGCACGAGCCCGTCGAAGTACGCCCTGATCTGCGCCACGGACGCGCCAGGTTCCTCGAGGTCGCCAAGCTTCTGCGGCACGACCAGCCTGGAGTACCGGTCGAGCGATCCCATCAGCAGGGCGTGCTTGCCTCCGGGGAAGGCCGAATAGAGGCTGCCGGGTTTCACGCCGGTCGCGCGAACCAGGTCGTCCACCGACGTGGCCCGGTAGCCGCGCTCCCAGAACTGCCGCATGGCCGAGTCCAGAACGTCATCAGGTTCGAACTCCCGCGGCCGGGCCATGACGGCGACGATACGCGAACGGTCGTTCAAGAACAAGCCCTTTTGCATTCCCGAACGGGCCGGATCGCCATGTCTCATTCCACCACGATGTCCCGGGTCAGCTCCGGCGGAGCCTTGAGCATGGCCGCGAACGCCCGGCTGGCCACGGTCACGGCCTACCCGGCCCGGGCCTGGCTGGAGCAGTCATAGACGTGGTGGCGCTGGCGGTGGTCAGGTTGGGAACAGCCGGATCTTGACGCCGATCGAGTCGGCGATGCGGGTCAGGTCGCCGGGGTCGCTGGTGACGACGGGGGCCTGGTGGCGGACGGCGGTCACGATGACGATCGCGTCGACGACGTCGGCGGTCCCGGAGGCGGCGCAGGCGACGCCAGCGGCACGGCCGGTGGCCTGGTCGTCGGAGAGGATGTTGCAGGCCTTGAGGACCCGGGAGATCTGGTGCTGGGGACCGCCGCGCCAGGCCTGGGCCAGGACGACGACCGGGACGAGCGGCCGGATGCGCGCTCTGGTCAATTCGTCGTGCAGGGCGAGGAAGTCTGGGTTGTGCCGTTCGGCGGCTAGCAGCGCGCCGGTGTCGTAGACGATGGCTGGCATTACCCAGCGGCCCGCTGGGGCTCGTCGTCAATCAGCCCGGCCTCGATCAGGAACTGGCGGGCGCGCTCGCGCGATGCTGCGGGCAGCGGGCCGTGCTCGCCCTCGTACTCGGCGATCAACTCACGGGCGGCGGCGCGGCCGGCGGCGTGCAGGGCGGCGGCGCGGGCTTTCTCCGTGGCGGCCTCGGCCAGCCATGCGGACACCGGCTTGCCTTCGTCGGCTGCGGCGGCCTTGATCGTTTCCTCGACCTCGGGAGGGACTGAGATCGACAGCTTCCTTACGGCCATGCAGTCATGATAGCGCACGGTAGGAAGATGTTCCTACCGTGTCTCGGGGGCGTACCGGCCGGTTCCGCCGTGGCCAGCGTCAGCCGCTGCTACTGCCGTTGCGGCAGGTCACGCCAGCCGCCACTGCCCATCACCGCCACCCGTACCGGGCCTGGGGCCGGGGACGGAGGCGGCTGGCGGCGCAGGTGCTACGGCGGGACGCGGCGAGGCGGCTGTCCGCCTGCGGTTGTCGGGCGACAGCGCCGGACAGCGCCCCGTTCACTGATATTTACCGTCTGCTGCTGCTGCGCGCCGCTCACGCCGAAGGCATCGACCGCGACCGCCTGCCCGGGTCCGGCCCAGACGTTGAACTCTTCGGGATGGTCGCGCCGGGCAAGTGATTCGGCCATCAGCCGGTCGCCCTCGGCTTGGGTCCTCCGGTCGCGGACGCGCCCCAGGTGGGTCTTCTCGCCCATGTACCTCGCGACCCGGGGGGGCGGGTCGAGCGGGTCGGTCCCGGCGGGCTGCGAGCAGACCCGGCATTCCCACTGCGGGGGTGGCGTCACGGTCCAGATGAACGGCACGACGGTCTGATGCTTGTTCGCGCAGTGATAAAGCACGACGACTTTGGCGACGGCGAATCCACGGCCATAAGGCTCACCGGCAGGACCGGCCCCTACCCTCGTCGCCCGCATTGCGCCGTTGCTTACAGTCCGCATAAATGCCTCCGTCAATCCTCATTCTACAGGGCAGTTCGCGTGGTTTTGACCGTTAATGCCAGGTCGTGACATCCTTGAAGGGGTGTGGTGGTGGCCAGGGGAGACTCGCCCGGCGGATTATCTTCGTCCGCCAAAATCGATTTTGCGGCAAGCGGAGCATGGAGAGTCGTCCTGAGGCAGATTTCGGAGCCTAGGTTAGTAAGGTCGCAAATAGATACCTTGCCCGGTTGCTGAGGCCGGCCCTGGACCTGTGGCGCGGGCCGGCGCTGGGGGAGTTCGCTGATCGCCCGTTCGCGGCCGCGGAGGCGATGCGGCTCGAGGAGCTGCGCGAGGCCGCCCTGTTCGACGACAGCGCCAGGCAGCGAGCCGGCCGGTGCCTCCGCCTCCAGGGCAGCCTCCCGCCGGGGCGCCGTCTTAGCTGGGGCATCACGCCTGGGGACTGGGCCGCTGGCCTGGACGGCGGTTATCGCCTGCCCTTGCGCTGCGACCGGGTCGGCCTGGAGCGGGACTGGCGGCGCTGCACCATCTCGCCGGCACCGGGATGGGTGAGACGGAAGATCCGCGTGGACAGGTCCCGGATGGCCTTGAAGTCCTTGGCCTCCTGAGCCAGCGGCAAGGCCGCCTGGAACTGGGCGAGCGCCGCCTCGACGTCGCCGAGCATGGCCAGCGCATCGCCGGCGAGCATCCGGGCCCGGACGTCGCCGGGCCAGCGTTCCACGATCCCGGCGATCTTCGCCCGGGCGTCGTCGGTCAGCCCGGCTTCGGCCAGCGCGGCCGCCGCCTCACCGGCGAAGCGGCCGTGCCGGCGAGTACGACCTCCACGACCGATGGTTCGGCCACGGTGCCGGATATATCTAACTGGCACCTCACGAGATATATTGGAGGGAAAGGAGGCGACAATGGCCAAGACCCTCATCGAGATCGACGACGAGTATCTTGCCGCTGCTCAGCAGGCGCTGGGCACTGCGACCAAGAAGGACACGGTCAACGCTGCTCTCCGCGAGGTCACCGCGCTGGCCGCACGTCGGCGTGATCTGCAAAGGCTCACCTCCCGTAGTCTTCCCGACCTTGAAGACGAGGACGTGATGCGGGCCGCATGGCAGCGGTAGCACGTTTCCTGGCAGACACCAGCGCGCTTGCCCGCCTGCACCGCCTGCCAGTGGCAGCGGCCCTGGCGCCACTGATCGAGGCGGGAGTGGTAGCCACCTGCGGTGTCATCGAGTTCGAGCTTGGATGGGCGACGCGGAGCAGCGCGGAGTTCGATCAGGTGCGAGCCGACCGCGACGCTGGGTATGAGTGGCTGGCCACCCATGATGAGGACTGGCGGCGCGCGCTTGACGTCCAGGCCGCATTGTGGCGGGGTGGGCGCATGCGGGCGGTCGGCCTGCCTGACCTCCTGATCGCGGCCGTGGCCGAACGAGCACATGTCACCGTTCTGCACTATGACGGTGACTACGATCTGATCGCACAGGTCACCGGCCAGCCGGTACAGTGGGTCGTACCTCGTGGAACAGTTCCCTGACCATCGCGTTGGACCGGCCTGGCCGGCAGCGGCCGCATGGCCCTGATCGACCATCGCGACGCGGCCGAGGCCGGGCTGCGCGTGCTCACCGACCCGGCGCTCTGGGGCGCGCACCACGACCTGACAGGACCGGTCCCCATGTCGTGGCCGGAGGCGCTCGAGCTGCTTTCGGCCGAACTCGGCGAGCTCGTCACCTTCCGGATCGCGGCCGAGCGGCAGTTCCTCGAGCGCCTCACCGGCGCCGGGGTACCGGCGGGGACCGCTGAGCTGCTCATCACGCGCGAGTGGGCGATCCTCGCCGGCGAGAACGACTACACGACCAGCACCTTCCAGCAGATCACCGGCCGCCCCCCGCGCCCGGTGGCCGAGTTCCTTCACGAGTACCGCGCGGAATTCGCCTGATGCCCGTCAGTGGAATCGAGGTAGTAACGGGGCGCATGGAATGATTCCCCGCATACGCGGAACGCGCGAACCATTTAGTCGACGGTGAGAGTGAACTGTGCGTCTGCGGTACCCACTTCGCGGAGGACATATATGACTTGACCCGAGAGCGTTTGGGTGTCAATGATCGTCAGGAACTTGAATCCGGGACCACCCGAGTCTGACAGCCTTATCCCTGCTGTTCCGGCGCTAAAATCGGCGGCGGACCCCGCGCACAGAGCTAGATTAGTCCCAGGCGTATTGTTCTCGAAGGCCAATTTCAGCACGGTGTGATTTGCCGTATTGACTGGCATTCCAGTTACGAGATACTTTCCGTCAGGTCCTACAGTTCCTGTCAGCGTAAACATTTGCGCATGCTCCTCTCCTTGGGCTGGCTTGAGCGTCGTAGGCGGCCTCGCAGTCGGTCGGCGCTATCTGCGATGGCCGAGTGGAGCCGGGCAGTGTGGTTTCCCAGCCCGCTGCCTTTAGCTAATGCACGAACGGTGAACGTCGGCGGGTCCCCTTTAGGGATTCTTTCGAACCCGGTCTCTTGCGGCAGTCGAGTCTGGCCTTCACAAGAGACGGAGTACGGACCGAGCGCCGCTGATACACCGCGCTGAACGAGTCCGAGATGTTGTGCTGGTACATGGTCGCGGTCACGAACACCGCGTAGCAGGGGATCGATGGCGGGAACCCGGTGTAGTTCCCGAACCCGGTGTGGGACCCGCTGTTGAACTGCTCATAAAACGACGACGCGCCGTAGCTGGTGCCGGGCCGGCCGCGGCTCCGGTTCCCGCGGCTGGGCCACCCGCCGAACGAGATCCCCACGGCAGCGACGCCGTATCGACGGTTGAACGAGAATGACCAGCCCAACCAGAGTTCCGCGGTGGCGAGCAGTTCAGGCTGGCAGGACGCCTGGCCGCCGCCGGGCGGGCAGGTGATCAGCGCCCACGCGTGATCCGCGTCGGTCGCGCTGATCGACTGCGGGCTTCCCGCGCCGTGCCACCGTCGCGACATTTCCGCCTCCCCGCAGCCAGGCTCCGCACCGAGGTCTCATATCCGACGACGCCGCACCACCGTGAACGGTTGGAACTACCCGTCCTAGCCGGAGGCTCGCACCACGGTCCGTTCGGCCCGACTAATCGCGGGCCGGACCGGAACCCTAAAGTCTGAAGGTGGCATAGGCCACCGTCACTGACCACTGCCTCGGATCGAATAGTCCACCGACACGAGCGCGGAGGCGAAACACACCAGCCGCCTATCACCACCGGGCCAAGTGCTGCTGTCTGGAGTAGAAGACATAACATCAAATTCCGACAACGAATTGTCGATTCCGTCATACGCGCTGAAGGCCGTGAGGCAGCGCGCATATCCGTCGTCATAGACCGCTTGATCCCCTGGATATGCCAGTGACCGCGGCCAGGCATTGCCTGCGAAGAAAACCTCGGCTGTGTGCGGCTGAGTGCAGGGGACTGCGGTGAAAGGGCCGTTCCATTGGTTGAAATTTGCTAGGTCCGAGCCCTGCAGGCAGTCCCCGGTCTGGAGCTGATATATCGTCGGCTGGCCCGTCGAGGGGGTGGAGGACGTCGAGTACCTCGAATGAATAAGCAATCCCGCGATGAGCCCGCTCACCAAGACCAGCGCACTGGCCATGCAGACAGTAATCAGCAGACGCCGTGACGGGCCACTGCGCCCAGCCCGCTGGGCGACCGCCGGGTCTGCTGCAGACGGCTGATAGCTGGCAGGGGCTCCGCACCGGGCACAGACCCCCGTCGCCTCAGCGCTCTCCGCCCCGCACTCCAGGCATCTGATCTGTCCCGCCCCTGCCGCCGGGTCCGCTGCCACGGACCGCTGCTGGGCGGCGGGGGCCCGGGCACCAGCCTGAGCTGCCAGCTCAATTCGGCTTGATCGAGGAAGGCGTCAACCTGCTCCTCGTCGTAGCCGGGCCGCAGCCGGGTGGTCGAGAACTGTTTGTCCCGGATCTCATCGGGCGTCAGGGACGGTTCCCTTATTCCGAGAAACGTATCCCGGATAGCGTCAGCGAAGGCGTCAACCTCCTCGATGTCATACCCGGGCCGCAGACGGGTGGTCGAGAATGTCCTCGCCTCGATCCACTCGGCAAGTATGGCGCCGTCAGCTTCCGGGCCGGGCGCAGATCCTGAGGGCTGTTGTCCCACGCTGGCGCCAATGGCAGTTGGCACAGCCCAGCCTGTCCCGTCGCTATCCGGCGGATCGACGGTACTGTCCCCGGTACCGCCAGGTCCGGCCAGCGCGTCCGCTCCCGCCGCCTGGTCTGGCTTCACCCAGAATCTCCGCCGGTGCGCCGAGTAGCGCTTGACCCAGGCACGGGAACCACTCCAAGCCGATGCGGCCGGCTGCCGGGGGACGGGGGCCCCGCATACCACACAGGCGGGTGCCTCAGCAGTCTCCACCCCGCACTCCAGGCATCTCATCTGCACCGCCCGGCCCGGCCGCCAATCGTGGTGGCGGCCAGCCCCACCCCTGAGGTCATGGCTCATTATGGCGGCTGCGCGTTGATCCGGGAGTAAACATGGGCATACCCCCGCAGGCCAGACCGCAGATAGTGCCCCGGCTACCGCAACCGATGCGCTCGACGTGCCGCAACCACGCCGCGAGATGTGTACGACCTGCACCGCGGCGCCACTCGACGGCGTCTTCACCGTGCGCATCGAACGTGGCCGCCAGCTCGCTGTACGACCCCAGGATTACGTAGTGCGCAAATTCACTGCTCGCGTGCGGTAAACCCTGCGGTCAGCGCCGCGCGGAGCCGCTCAAGGCCGAAACGTGGCCCAAGTCAGGCAGCGGGGCGGTCCCACCCTCGGTTCCACTGAGCGCTTCACGGGCGGCAAAGCGTTTCCGCGGAGACGGCTTGTGAAAATCTGCACATAGCGCTACCGCGGAAGCGTTACGGACCCGGCCCCGTGAGACGTGCCGGCAGCCCGGCTTGCCCGTGGCCAGCTCGACCGCTGCCAATTCATCGGTAGCGAAAGGCGTGTGGAGCGGGTTGCCCGGAGAGATACTGGCTGGCGTGGTGGCGGATGGGTTCGTCTGGGCGCTGGATAGCTTTGAGGCGGTGCTTGCCGGGGTTGCGCCAGACCGTTGGAGTGCGCCGTCGCCGTGTGCGGGCTGGTCCGCCGCCGATGTCGCCGGCCACGTGATCGGTGACCTGCGGGCGGTTGAGGCGTATGCGACCGGGCGCGACGGGGAAGACAGGGATGCCGAAGATCCGGGAGCTGCTGCCGGAGACGATCCGCTGGCCGCGTGGCGCGTGGCGCGGGCTGACATGATGGCGGCGCTGGATCCCGCGGCGCTGGCCCGGCTAGTGCCGTTGCCGTGGGGCCGATGCCGCTGGGTGAGTTCCTGGAGCGGTATCCGATGGAGATCCTGGTGCACACTTGGGATCTCGCGCAGGCCACGGGCCAGGCCACCGTGCTGGATCCGGTCCTGGTGCACGACGCGCTGGGCCCAGCGCGGCAGTTCGCCCTGATGGCCCGTCTGGCTGGCTTGATCGGCCCCGAATGCGCTGTGGCCGAAGACGCCGATGATCTCACCCGGTTGCTGGCGATCCTTGGCCGCCGTAACCCCGACGCATAAGGATCTTCAGGCATAGCCACCCGCCCGGCCCTGCGGGTCATCGCGGGGACGCGGGAGAATGGCGTGCGTGCCGGCCACCCTGAAGTCGATGATCGTCGGCTTGGTGTCCGCCGTCGAGCCGGTTGGCGGACCGGCTACGCGCCGACGTGGCCGTAGTATCCGTGGCGAATGCGGAGCCTGCACTGCCGCGTGCTGTTGATGGGACCATGGCTGACATGCAGGTTGCCGATGTCCGGACGCTGATCGACGGGCTGCGATGGGATCGGCGGCGCCATCCGTATAGCGGGCGCCGGGAGTACTCCCAGCGTGCCCAGGCGGTGGCCGCCGCAGTCGCCGACATGATCGAGGCGGGTGATGCCGCAAGCGCGGGCCCGCTGGCGCGGCGCGCGGTGGAGCGTGTCACCGCCGCGCTTATGTACATGGATGATTCGGCCGGAATCGTCGGTGACGACCTGCGCTCGCTGATGGCCGTGTACGCGCGGGCCTGCCGTTCAGCACCTCCGGACGCTGGGCGCCTGGCGGCGTGGCTGGCGTCCATGCAGCTCGACGGGCCAGGCTGGCCCGCCATCGAGCTCAAAGAATTCGCCGGAGCCCTTGGCCCGCACGGTATCGCCGAGGTCGCCCGGCTAACCGAAGAACGCGGCGTTACTGCCGAACCGGACTCCTGGACCGCTGTGTGGGGAATCAAAGATCTCCGGGAGCAGCTGGCCGCAGTGTCCGGCGACATCGACGCCCACGTCGCGGTGCTAGCCGAGGATCTGCGTGGCGCGCACCGGTATGGCGAGATCGTAGCGGTGCTGCGCGCCGCCGGGCGGGACGACGACGCTGAGCAGTGGGCGCGCAAGGGGCTGGCCGAGCATCCGTCGGGCTTCCAGACCGACCGGCTCCGCGACCAGTTCGTGGATCTGCTGCTCGACGGCGGCAGAGTAGCGGAGGCGGTTGCCGTCCGCCGCGAGATCTATGAACGGCGGGCAATTCATCAGGACTACCTCAAGTTCCGCCATGCCGCCCAGCAGGCAGGCCAATGGGCCGATCTCAGCGGCTGGGCACTCGATCTGCTCCGCGACCGGGCACAAGCCGAGCAGTGGTACGTCAGGGAGCTGATCAGCGTCCTGGTCAGCGAGAACCTGCTCGATGAGGCGTGGGCGGCCGCGATGGCGAACCCCGGTCAGGTCCCCGAGTCCCAGTGGTTCGAGCTGGTCGAGGTCCGGGAGAAGAGCCATCCCGCCGACGTGATCCGCCCCTACCAGGACCTGATCGAGATCGGGCTGGAAAGGGCCAGCGACAAGTACCGCTACCCCAAGGCGATCAAGACCATCAGACGACTACGGGACTCCTACCACCGCGCCGGCGACGAGGCCGGTTTCACCGCCTACGTTGCCGACCTGCGGCAACGGCACCGCCGTAAGACGTCCTTTATCGCCAAGCTCGACAAGGCGCTCGCCCGCCGCTAGGACCAGCCAGCTTGCCGCCCTCCCGTCCCTGCTCGATCGCGCTCACGTCGGCGGCAGCACAGCAAGCTGGAGGTGCCGTGGAGGGAGCGCCCAACCAGAATGTCGGTGGCGCATGCTGCGATGGCCTCATGACCAAGCGTCACCACCGGGGCCGTCAGGGCTCCCGGCGATCTCTCACCCCTATTCCGATGCCGGATCCGCCGGCCGATCCTCAGAAAATAAGTAATCGTTATACTGAGGAGGTGCGGTGGGAGATCCTGCTCCTGGAGCCCGTCAACGACTGGTTCCTCGCCCTGTGCAAGGACGCGCCCGCCGTAGCAGACAAGGTAGAGCAGGCCATCGACGAACTAGCCATCTGGGGCCCGCAGCTGGGCAGGCCCCTGGTCGACAGGATTCATGGAAGCAAGATCCACAATCTCAAGGAACTTCGCCCGCGGGTGGGCGGTGCCAGCGAGGTACGCCTGCTGTTCGTGTTCGACGCCGCCCGCGAGGCGATCATCCTGGTCGCCGGGAACAAGGCGGGACGCTGGAGCGGGTGGTATGCGGAAGCGATCCCGTTCGCGGAGGAACGCTATGCGGTGTACCAACGAGAGAACGGCGAGAAGGAGCAGCGATGAAGGCAGTCCGCTGGGAGGACACCAAGCGGGAGATCCGGGAACTGGAAACCGGCTGGGATGCTCCCGATCGCGTCGCAGAGCGGGAGCGAAGCCGTGCTGAGATGCGTGCCGAGCAGCGCGGCTACCAGCTCGCGCAACTGCGGAAGAACGCCGGGCTTACCCAAACTCAGGTCGCTGCCATGATGGGCGTCACGCAGGCGCGGGTCTCGCAAATCGAGCATGGCAAGATCACCGAAGTGGACTCTATCCGCGGGTACGTTGAGGCCCTCGGCGGCACCGTCGATGTCATCGCTCGCGTCGGCGACTGGACCATCAAGGTCGCATGAGGCCGAAGGTGTGACCGGCGCTTCTTCCTGAACCTTGGCCCAGATCATGGACTGGCGTCAACCGGCCGTCCCGCCGGGGCAGGGAGAAATTCAGCCCGGCCCCAGGTCCGCCGACAGCCACCGCTGCGGACGCAGGTAGATCGCGACCTGCTCGCCCAGCTCCGTCCGGGCGAACTCGAGGTAAGCCGGGACCTGCTCTGGCGGCAGATACCGCTCGGTGATCTCGAGCAACAGCTCATCGGTCCCCGGGATCGTGCGCGCGACCGGTCCCTCCACCGACACGTACCGAACGGTCGGCGTGACCCGCTCGACCATCAGCGTGAAACGCCCGGCCGCCTCGATCAGGCGGGCCTTCCGCGATGCGGCCTCGGTCAGTATCCACGCCTCCCCGCCGGGCTCGTACTGGTACCAGATCGGCACCGTCAGCGGGCCGCGGTCCGGCCCGGCCGACACTGACAAGGCCGCGATATGCGGCCCGGCCAGGAACAGCTCACGATCGTGCACCGACAACCTGCTATCCGCCATGGCCCCGAGCATGGCACAGCCACCGGCAAGCTCGCCCGGTAGCCAGGAGGCTCTGGCCACGATCCGTTCGGCCTCCTCAATAGCGGAGCAGGACCGGAACCTGTTACCGGTCAGGTGGTCCTGGCGTCGGCTCGGCCGCCTGGTCCGCATGGCTCAGTCCATGGAGCAGGACCTCGGTGCCCAGGTGCCAGCGGCGGTCGATAGAGGCCTGGGATGTGCCGAGCCATCCCGCGGTCTCTTGGGCCGCGAGGCCCAGCGCCAGGCCGATCAGCACGTGGGCGATGTCGGTCGGGTCGCCCGCGATGATCCGCGCGTCGACGCAGCGCCGTACTCGGTCGATGATGAACTCCCGGACCGAGGCGCCGGCCTCCATGTCGTGCGGCCCGGGGTCGAAGTCGGCAAAGGGCCGTTCGAACATGACCCGGGCCAGCGCCGGGCTGTCCCGGATGAACGTGCGCAGGGCCGTGATCGTCTGCTGCAGGGCGGTTCGTTCGTCGTCGGCCCGGACCGCCCGCTCGAGGTGGCGTCCGAGCAGCCGGAATCCCTCGAAGAAGATGGCCCGGATCAGGCCGCCTTTGTCGCCGAACAGCTCGTACACCGCCGGTGTCGAGGTCTGCGCCTCGTGCGCGACCCGCCGCGCCGTCAGCCCGGCTACGCCATCTGTCGTCAGGATCTCTACCGCCGCGGACAGGACCCGGTCCCGCATCTCACCCGTGCGCTGCTTTTGCCGCGGCATCTTCCAACGTTATCGGGACGACGTCACGATTCAGGCCATCGCCGCGGCCGCGAAGTCGAGGTCGATGGCGGCCCGTACCGCGGCGAGCGTCTTGTCCCGGGCCCGGAGCTTGGTAGCGGCATGAGCATGCCTGTCCAGCGCCCGCAGCTGCCGGGCGACGTCTCGCGCGGCGTCGGCTAGCTGCGCCTCGCCGACCACGCGATCCAGGAACCCGGCGACGGCGGCGGCCTCTGGCGGGTACACCTCGGCGTTCACGACGGCTCGGTTGAAGTGAGCCGGGGCGAGACGCTGGCGGCAGATCTCGACGCCGGGGCGGGGCATGGTAATCCCGATCGCGACCTCGTTGGCGGTGATCTTGTAAGGCCCGGCGGCACCGACCCGGTAATCTCCCGACAGCAGAAGGAAGACGCCCATCGCGATGGCGTGGCCAGTGCACGCGATCACCACGGGCTCCGGGAACGACAGCATCCGCGCGGCCAGCTCAAAGCCGGCCCGCAGCAAGGCGAGCGCCTCCTCGCCGCCCGCGCGCAGCACGCGCAGGTCAAACCCGGCGGAGAACACCCCGGGACGTCCGGTGAGCACGACGGTCGCGCCGTCGGCGACGGCGCGATCCAGGGCGGCGTCGATGTCCCTCAGCATCTGCCGCGACAGTGCGTTCACTTTGCCGTCATCCAGCGTGATGACCGCGATCGAGTCATGCAGTTGATACGAAACCAGCTCAGCCACGCGACACCTCCTTCGTAACGATGTTACGGAACATCGTTACGTTTAACAAGCCCCGACGCTGGCCGCGCTTCGTAAACCGCCGGCAGGCTAGGTCGGCGTGCCGACGCCATGGTGGACGAAGAACAGGCCACCGGGATCGTAACGGTCCTTCACCCGTGCCAGACGGGCGTAATTGTCGCCCCAGAACGCCGTCTGCCAGTCGTCCTCGAAATAGTCGGTTTCGTTGACGTAGGAGGCGGGATTCGGCGCGAGGGCTTTGAGCGGCGCCATGGCGGCGGCTGCGATTTTCGCCTCCTGCCGTCCCAGCGCGACATTCGGCTCGTGCCCGGGGATGCCGGGATAAGCCGGGGGCCCGCTGGCCGTGGTGATCGCCAGCGCGAAGGAGTCCAGGACCGCCGGGTTCATCGAGGTATCTGCCGTCCACTGCCGGGCGTCCGCGGGAGCCCCGGCGAGACCTTTGTTGCAAGCCAGGCTTACTCCCCAGAGCTGGCTGGCCCGGACCAGCGCGTTGACCAGGGCCGGGCGGCGTTGGGGGTCGAGAAGCCGCTGCGAGAGCCAAGTTGACTGGTAGGTGTGGAGCCACCAGCCCACCTCGCCGGCGTCGGTCGCCCAGTAGTAGTAGTAATCTGGCGCGCCCGGGAGGTCGTCGCGCACGATCAGGCCGGGGATCTGCCCGGCCACGGCCGGATTCCAGAAATCCCGGGCCGGGAACGTCAGGAACTCCGGCTTGGTCAGCGTGTAGTCGGCCGGCTGGGCCGTGACCCAGGCGAACAGCGGAGCCCAGGTCTGCTCGGCCTGGGCCGCGGTGAGCCCCTGGAACAGCATGCCGATGGTGACCTGGGGCCCGTGCCCGAAGGTGATCCGCTCTCCCCAGTGCGGGTTCAGCAGGTGATCGCGGTAGAACGAGATCATCTGCTCGACCAGGGTCAGGTAGGCGCCGTCCGACGTGGCGGTAATCGTGGCGAACACCGCGCCGAAATAGGCCGGCAGCGGATGGGTGCGCAGCGTCAGCCGGGTGACGACGCCGAAGGTCCCGCCTCCGCCGCCCTTGAGGGCCCAGAACAGGTCGGGGTTCTGCGCCGCGTTGGCGATGCGCACGGTCCCGTCCGCGGTGACGACCTCGGCCTCCAGCAGGTTCGCCGCGGCGGTGCCGAAACCCTTCGAGAAGCTGCCGAACCCACCGCCTTGCACCAGGCCGGCCACACCGACGGTCGTGCAGCCCCCGCCCTGCACATAGCGGCCCGCGACGGTGGTGACCGCATGGTAGGCATCCATCCAGATCGCGCCGGAGCCCACGCTCACGGCGGTCTCGGGCTCGGCCAGGCCTGCGGCGCCTTGAGGAACGAAACGGTCGTGGAGCTCGACGGCCCGCATGTTGGGCCTGGTCCAGACGAGCAGCGAATCCGGCGCGTTCGAGGCCCCTATATAGCTGTGACCGGCCCCTTTCACGACGAGGCGGACCCGGTGCCCGCGGGCGAAGTTCACCGCGGCCGCGACATCGGCGCTGCTGGCGGCCAGCACCGCGTACGTGCTGGGCGCCGAGGTCCAGGCATCGGTCCAGCCGAGGGTCTGGGTCAGGGCGGCGTTGCCGTCGATGTAGTAGGGATCCGCCAGGTTCTGGAACAGATCGGTGCACGCGGCGCTGCCGGGGTTGGGCGTGCACACGGCGAAGGGCGGCTCCACCTTCACCAGACGCCCGCCCACACTCTGGCTGAGCTTCGCCCACTGCGCCGGGCCGGGCCAGCCCGGCTCACCGGGCCGGACCGATCGGACCGCCTGCACCGCGGCGGCACGCACCGGAGCGGCGGAACAGGAAACCAGCGGCAGCACAGCCGCCGCTTTCAGTAGCGTGCGTCTCTGCATTTCCGGCATTCCCGGCTCCTATCTGGCGGATTTCACGCCCCGGCGGCACCCCGCGCGGCCAGCAGAAAGCACCAGCTTTCGTCATCCCCGTGAATCGCTAACCCCGATGCGATCAGGCGCTACCGCCGAAACTAACGTCGTGCGTCAGCATCAGGCCAGGCAATTTCACCGGCAGGTTCACTGGCAATGTTCTGGTCTGGCCGCTGCGTCAGGAGGTGCCCGGGAACGTGATCGACGGGAATGCCGAGAGCGGTGAAGATGGCGAGCGCCTCCTGCCAATAGCGGCGTGCCTGGCCGGGCTCACCGAGGGCGTCCCAGGCCCGGCTGAGGCCGCGGTGAGCGCGGGCCTGCTGGTTTCGCAGACCCATCCGGGACGCCAGGCCGAGGGCCGCGGCAAACTTGGTCCGGGCATCGCCGGGCCGCCCCGCGGCGAGCAGGGCCTCGCCCAGGCCGTTGAGCGCGTGGGCCTCACCGGTCCGGTTGCCGGTCTGGCGGAACACGCCGCGAGCCCGCCGGTGCAAGCCAGCGGCCCGCTGCAGCTGGCCCTGCTTCAGCGCCACCGCGCCGAGCTCGCTCAGCATCTCGGCCATCCCGTCGAGGTTGCCTGCCTGGCGGGCCAGGTCCACGGCCTGCTGAAGGTGATCGGCCGCCTGCGGGTAGCGGCCCTGCCGCAGGGCCACGATGCCCAGGTTGCCCAGCGGGAGAACCGCGCCCGCGCTGTCACCCTGCGCCCGGTACAGGTCCAGGGCCTGCTGAAGCCGGCTGACGGCCTGCGGGTAGCGGCCCTGCAGGCGATGGATGATACCCAGACCGCACCCGGCCCGGGCCACGCCGCTCGTGTCGCCGGCCTGGCGGAACAGCGCCAGGGCCTGCTGGTAGTGGCTGGTTGCATCCTGATAGCGGCCCTGCCTCAGCGCGACGATACCGAGGCCGAGGCATGCTCTTGCTTCCGCGGCGCGGTCGGCGATCTGGCGGGCGGCGCGGCGTCCGTGGCCGTGCAGGATGACGGCCTCGGGGTAATGGCCGCGTCCATCGAGGTACCACAGCAAGACATGGGCCGTCCGGCTGGCCTGGCCGGGCCAGCCGTTTTCGGCCATGTACTCCACGGCCGCCAGCAGGCAGGCGCGTTCGGCATCCAGCCAGGTCAAGGCCGCGGCTGGGCTGCCGATCGGCCCGGGGACGATCGCGACCTGTGCTCCGGGCAGGCGGGCCGCGTCGAAGGCCGTGCGTTCGGCCGGGCGCAGGACGGCCATCGCCGTGGCCGCGGAATGCAGGTAGTAGTCGAACAGGCGGGTCAGCGCGCGCTGCTGCTCTTGCTCACCGTCGTGGCGGCCCGCAAGTTCGCGGGCATAGCCGCGCAGCAGGTCATGCATGGCATACCGGCCCGTCCGGGTGGGCTGGATCAGGTATCCGCGGGCCAGCACGTCAAGCAGGCAGCCGGCGCACGCCGCGGTGGTGCCGAGGAGGGCAGCGGCGGCATATTTATCAAGAACGGGACCGGGGTGCAGCCCCGCCAGCCGGAATGCCCGCGCGGCGCTGGCGTCAAGATGCCGGTAGGACCAGGAGAACACGGCCCGCACCGCGGTGTCCTCATCGTGGCCCGCGTCGAGCACGTCCAGCCGCTGCTGCTGATCCTCCAGTTCGCCCGCCAGGTCGGCGAGCGAGCGGGCCGGGTACGAAGTGGCGATCTCGGCGGCCACCCGCAACGCCAGCGGCAGCCGCGAGCACCGCGCGGCCAGCTCCGCGGCGGCGCCGGGAGCGGCGTCGACCCGGCTGCCGATCAGCGCGCGCAGCAAGCCGACCGCGTCCGCCAGCGGCAGCAGGTCCAGGTCCAGCCGCTGCGCGCCGTCCCTGGCTACCAACCCGGCCAGCGTATCGCGGCTGGTCACCAGCGTCACGCAGCCGGGAGCAGCAGGCAGCAGCGGCCGTACCTGCCCGGCCCCGCAGGGTTAGCCGTGCGCATGTCCTGCGAGGTAGACCACTCGGCGGGCGATGTTGAAGGCGTGGTCAGCCAGACGCTCGTAAAACCGCGCCACCAGGGTCATCTCCATCGTCACCGGTACCGTCATCCGTCCGGAGGCGATCTCGGCTATCAAACTGGCGTACAGCTCGTTCATCTCATCATCACGTTCACCTAGCGCAACCGCGGCGGAACGGTCGCGCTGGCACCAGCAGTCGACTGCCTCGCGCCACATGTCGGACGCGAGATTCCCCATCTGCTCGATGAGCGTCCGGGTGCGCGGAGTGAGGTCCTCACTGAGGATGTGGGTGGCCCGACGAGCGATGTCGACGACGAGGTCGTGGGAGCGCTCAAGTTCGGGCACAACTCGCAGCACGGAGACCAAGAGGCGCAAGTCCGAAGCTACTGGCGCCTGCAGCAGCAACTCCCGGTCGGCCAGTTCCTCGATCTGAGGGTACAGGGCGTCGATAACCCGGTCACGCTCAGCCAGTACCCGGACCACCTCGCTGGTGCCATTCAGGAGGACATCGGTCGCCTTGGGCAAGTCCTCGGCGACCATGGTGAACAATTCGATGACTTTGGCTTCGATAGCCCCAAGCTCACGGTCAAATTCCTGTCGTTCCTGATGGGGGTACACCATAGCCAAAGCTTATATAGCAGTCGGGTTCGGGGACGGTCTCGACACGCACCGGTCCCGGTCACCGGTGGTCATGCAGCACATCGCGGCACGAGAGTGCGCCCGGTCAGGGTCCTGACTGCTCCCAGCGCTCGTTCGCCCCCAGCACTCGTGCCAGGGCCTCCCTCAGGCCCGCGTCAGCATCGCCTCCGCGAGCACGCCAGCCACGGCCATCACGAAACACAGCAAACACGCCAACCCCGGAACCACGCATCCCCCGTCCGCGTATCGCGGCCCCGCCGACACCACGCCTCGCCAATTCCACCCACAAGATTTCCGACCATTTACCAGGCCAGAGCAGCAGCACCCCGGCGGATGCTTTTTTCTGCACGCTCGACCGGGTGGACAACGAAAAGAATTCAATAATTTCCGGTTTGCGTTTCCGCAGGTCAGAACCAGATCTGAGCGAAAGCAGGAGGCCCCAGGAGGCCCCAGGAGGCCCTGGGCGACCCCCGGACTTTTCTTTTGCCATCCTGTGCGTAGGCTGGGAGCAGCGGGCCTGAAAAAAGATGGAAATATCATCGCCCAGAGGCTAGAAGGAATCCCGCATCAGCAGGTAGGGCGCATATACGGTCAGCTAATTTCCGCAGCGGAAATTAGCGGCGCCGCCGGAAATCTCTCCCGGCACAGCCAGCCAGCGCGTTCGCCGGCCAGGTCGCGAGATGGACGTCTGCACCGGCGGCAAGTGGGGTTACCAGCGGTCCGGAGATGAAGTAGATGTTCAGGCAGTTGACCCAGGCAATGTTCGGCGCGGCCACGCTGAGTGCGCGTGTCATGGCCAAGGCCATAGCGGTGCCGGTGGACATGATGTTGTGGGCCCACGAGACCACCAACCGTAAGCCCCCGCAGTGGCACACCCGCAACAAGGTGGTGCTCACCTCGCCGTTCGCGCTGCTGCGTGACTTCAGCGTCGGCGACGATGACGTCGTTCCCACGCTGGTGTTCCCGCCGCTCGCCGGGCACGCCTCGTGCATCATCGACAAGAGAGGCCAGAGCCAGGTCCAGCTCTGCCTCAAGACGGGCCTGACCAAGCTCTACACATTCGACTGGCTGAGCGCCACCACCGCCGCCAAGGACACCACCGAGGCCGACCGCCTCGACTTCATCACCCGTGCGGTGGACCTCATCGCCGGGCCCGGGGGCGCGGTCAACATCGTCGGCAACTGCCAGGGCGGCTGGGAAGCCGCGCTGTGGACGGCCATGCACCCCGAGCGCGTCAACGCGCTCATGGTGGCCGGTGCGCCGATCGACACCGGCGCCGGGAATGGCCCGGCCCACAGGCTGATGCCCATCTTGATCCCGGGCGGCAACATGGCGCTGTTCAAGGCCATGGTCAAGGCCTACGGCGGCATCTGGCCCGGCATCAACAGCGTCATGGGGTCCATCGCGGCGGACGCAGCCACCCACGTGGCCGAGCACCTGAAGGTCTACGGGCACGTGCAGGACCGCGAGTACCTCGACCAGTTCAGTGACTTCTATGACTGGTACCTCTACCCGGTCGACCTGCCGGGCCAGCTGTACCTGTGGGCGGTGGAGCACCTGTTCGTCAGGAACGAGATGTTCAAGGGCGAGCTGGAGATCGCGGGCCAGACCGTGAGCCTGCGCGGCATTACCTGCCCGGTGTTCCTGCTCGGCGGCGAACAGGACGACATCACGCCGTGGCAGCAGGTCCACAACATGCGGGACGCGGTTGGCTCTTCGCTGGTCCGCTGGTACCTCGCACCTGGCGGGCACATGGACCTGTTCATCGGCCGCCAGTCGCAGACCGAGTACTGGACCCCGATCCTGGCTCAGATCCGCGAGCTCTCATGACCAGGGGATTCCGGTAACAACGGACCCGTCAGCACCGCAACGGCGTCCAGCCTGGCAAGCATAGTGCCCTCCAGCGCCTCCTTGACCAGCAGCGCGCCGGAGCTGCGCAACCAGCCGGCCGCCCCGGCCGGAACTGACCGTCTTCGAGTTGCGGGACGGCCGTTACACTCTCGCGGCGAAAGCGTCAGGGCCGTTCGCCGTCGGCCGCCCCTTCACCGTGAGCATCGACCCGGCCGACCTGACCCGCAGACTGCGCCGCTGACCAAGAATTGCCGGCTGCCCTTGCGCTGGGATCTGGTCCGCCAGAATCCAGAACCTTCGGCGAGGCGGTATACCCGCCCTGAGGAAGAGGGAGGGCGCGGGCTGGTGGCCCGCCGGGAAGGGCCGTCCGGCTCTCCGCAGGACCCGCGAGACCGGCCGCCCCCGGAAGGATCCGTCGGCGCTATGGTGGTCGCGGGGCAGCGCAGCTGGAGGCAGCGATGGGCGAAACCACGGACGACCAGCCAGCCGGGGGCATCCGGGCCTCCGATGCCGAACGGGATGCGACCGTCGAGCGGCTCAGCCGGGCCACCGGGGACGGGCGGCTGACGCTGGAGGAGTTCAGCCAGCGGATGGAGCAAGCCACCGCAGCCAAGACGCGGGCCGAACTCGACCGGCTCGTCGCCGACCTCCCCGCGGAGCCCGCGGTCGCGGGTGCCCTCGCCGCGCCCGCGTCCGCCCCAGCCACCTGGCACGTCTCGCCGGTCGGCGGCCTGCGGGTTTACGGGCCGTGGCGGATGGCCCGTCACGTCATCGTGGCTAGCATCGTCGGCGGTACCTGGCTGGACCTGAGCGAGGCGCAGCTGGCCGCCCCCGAGGTCACGCTGACCACCGTGTCGCTGGTGGGCGGGACCCGGATCATTGTCCCGCCGGGGATCCGGGTCGAGGCGTCGGGCTTCAGCCTGGTCGGCGGCACCAGGGTCGAGGGCGGCCCAGAGCCGGGCCCCGGCGCGCCGACCGTCTACATCCGCGCGTTCTCGCTGGTCGGCGGGATCAGGATTCATCGCAGCGGGCCACGTGGGGACCGGGGACCGCGGGGGGACTGGCGCGCCGAGCGCCGCGACTGGCGGTCCGAGCGCCGCGCCGAGCGGCGATCGCGGCGGGGCCGGCCCGGATACTCTTTTGGCCAGGCCCTGGCGCCAGAAGCATTCCATCGGGGGCAGGTATCACCGGTTGCGCGTCGGCCGGTACCCGGTCATGTACTTCATCGACGGTGACCTCATCACCGTTGAACGAGTCGGCCGCGCCGCCGCTGAATAACGGCCAGCGGACCGGGTCCCAGAGCTGGTACCACCGTTCGTTCGGGGTAAATAGGTCGGCGGAAACCGGGGTCAGTCGACTGCGTCGGGAGGCGGCGACGATGTATCAGCGGGGTGGGATGCCCAATTGGTCCCGGGGGTCCGTCGTCCACTCAACGAGGTGGGCCGGATCCGGATCCAGAACGGGTGCCGCGTGTCGGTGATCCAGGGATACACGCCAAGACGGCTCAAGCTCAGGCTCAGGCGGTCGATGTCGGCCTCCGCATCCACCACCTCTGCGCGGCCATTGACCAGCACGCTCCACCAGGCCCGGGTCTGCTCGTTGTAGTGATCGGCCTCGAACGCGGCGCGATTCTGCCCCTCGGCCGCGGAGAGCTTCGACCCGTGCGCCGTGCGGAAGATCACGTCCTGGCCATCCACGACGTGGTTCACCGGAAGGACGACCACCTCGCCGTCCACGACGAAGCCGACCCGCCCCACCGGGACTGAGGCCAGCAGCCGCAGGCACTCATCAGACGGCAGTATCTCAAGCCCTACATGGTCTGTCGGGTAGCTTCGCATTCCACTCTCCCCTGAGGTCGACTGGAGGTTACCAGTCCCGGCGACGCTGGATTAAAGGCGATCATGGCCATCCCACCGTAGTCCGCGGTGGCGGGTATATGCAGGGCCCAAGAGCCCGGGAAACCAGATCTTTGGGTCCATCTCGCACCCTGACCTCAACGACTTCCCGGTGGGCGAGGTCGGTGTCCAACGGCGCGCTCGTCAGCCGGGCCGGCCTGATGGATCATGTCAGTGTGGCTCGCCATGTGCCGCCCACCCGGTATGCCCAGTCGGCTGGGGCCAAGATCGCCTATCAGGTTTCCGGTCAAGGCCCCTGTGACCTGGTGTTCGTGGCTGGGCTGGTGTCTCACCTGGAACTGCAGTGGCAGCAGCTGAGCTACCGCCGGTTCGTGACCGCGCTGGAGCATGCGTGCCGGGTGATCCGTTTTGACAAGCGGGGCACTGGGCTGTCCGATCCGACCGACGCGCCCCCGAGCATGGACCAGCGGGTAGTGGATCTGGCCGCGGTGATGGATGCTGCCGGATCGCGGACGGCAGTGGTGCTCGGGGTCTCCGACGGAGGCCGGGGCGCCATCGCGTTCGCCGCTGCCCACCCTGGCCGGGTTCTCGGCTTGGTCCTGTACGGCACCTCCTACCGGGGTCCGCGGCCCGGGTTGTTGCGCCGCTACCGCGCCATCGTCGATCACTGGGGCGAGGGGGATCTGCTTGACCTGGTTGGTCCCAGCCTGGCCGGCCCGGTGGGCCGCGATGCCGCGGGGGCCTTCGAGCGGGCTGCGGCCAGCCCGGGCATGGTGGCGGCGCTGATCGAGTCCATGGGCCGCGCCGATGTAAGTGACCTGCTCGCCACGTTGCCGATGCCGGCGCTTGTCGTGCACCGCGAGCAGGACATGATCCCTCTGGATGACGCCCGGGCCGTGGCCGACGCCATCCCTGGCGCTGTCCTGAGGGTCGTTCCGGGCCGGGACCACCTGCCCTGGGCCGGCGACTGGGAGCCGGTCGTGCAGGCGGTCGTCGGCTTCATCCACGACGTCGCGGCGCCCGGGACCGCCCCGGCGAAGCGGCCCAGGGCCCCGGTGCCCCGGGCCCGCCACGTGGGATGGCCTGCGCTCACCGAGGGCGAGTGGCGGGTCGTGGCGCTCGCGGCTCAAGGTCATACCAACGCGGAGATCGCCGGCCGGCTGTTCCTGTCCCGCTACACGGTGGAGACTCATCTCAAGCACGTCTTCGCCAAGCTCGGGCTGCGCTCGCGGGCGGAGCTGGCCGCGGTCGCCGCCTCGGCCCACGCCAGGCCACCAGATACCTGATCTCGGCGATGCGCGCCAGGCCGGGACCGGCGCATAGTCCTAGAACCGGCCGTTCATGGCCTGGTCTGGGACGTCCGGACGACCGGTCAGGTGAGGGGGACAGCGATGCCCGAAGCCGTGGTGCCAGGGACGGGTGCGGCCGGGCTGGTCACACCCATCAGGGTCGATGGCGCGTTCGACGATCCTGGCGTCATCCGCCGCCTGGTCCAGCGCAACGGCCCGTACCGGACGATGGTGAGCTACCTGCCGGCCTCGGCGGTACGGGGCGGTCCGCCCGCAGCCGGCGACGGTGTGCCGGCGCATTTCCGGGCCACCTGGGCGGCGGGCGGCCGCGCGCTGGTGGACGGGGCCGGGGACATCCTCCGCAACCCCCGCCTGCTGCGCGCAGCCACGCAGCTTCTTGGCACCGAAGTGATCCCCAACACCGTGGCCGTCAACGTCACCGCCCCCATGCCCGCTGGCCACATCCACGTCGACGTCCCCTCGTTCCGCGGCGCCGACCGCGACCGCTACCCGATGCAGCTTCTCCAGGCCATGGCCGCCTCCGGGCTATTCGAGGACTGGCGGGTCGCCGAGGCCGGCGCCGTGTGGTGGAACTACCAAGGGCCCGGCGGCGCCTACGACTACTGGCCGGACGGGCTCGACGGCCCGATGCGCTCCGAGCACCCTCCGTTTGTCAACTCCGCCCTGGTCGCCGACAACAACCGCATGTACCACCGGATCGGCCGGATCGGCGATCCCGCCGCCGCTCCTCCGGTCTTTTCCGCCGCCGCCCAGATCAGCCATCACGCCGGCGGTGGCTGGGCCATCAGCGACACCGGCAGGGCCCCCGTCCGCTACGGCGACCGTGACATACGCATCTCGATTCTCTGGAAGGCCCAGGTCCGCCCCGGCCCTGAAAGCGGCGCGGCTGCCCCGCTCACCCCCGGACTGATCGCCGGGATCATCTCTGCCGACCTCACCCGGCGAGGCGTTCAAGCGCCCGGACGGATGCCGTCACTCTCTGATCAAGGGTGGCTGGACAGGGTGCACTCCACCTACTACGTCCCCGTGAGCACCGCGACACCGTGAATCGCCGACACCAGCGATCCCTCAGCTCGACTCAACGGTTAGTGCTGCGACGGCACTTGCGGGACCGCCGGGGAATCATGCTCTTCGATGATCTGGCTTGCGGCCCCAGGTGAGGAACAGCAGGCCGGACATCACGACCGTGTGAGGGTCATCGAGGTGTGCGCGTGCTGCCGCGTCCAGTTCGTCCAGTTCGGCGGGCGTGGCCAGGCCCATCTCCAGCACCTGCGGGCGCATGGCCTGCACCAGGTCCAGGCGGATGGTCCGCCGGGAGTTGCCGGGCGGGTACATCTGTGCCCTGGCCTCGACCTGGACTTGTGGCAGTCCGGCCTGGCGGAAAAGCTCCGGGACCCGGCGGCCGATCCACGGGTCGGCGCCGTCGCGGCGGAAAGCGACCGTGAAGATGTCCCGGAGCCGGTCGAAGGCGGGGTGCGGCGGGTAGCACAGCGCGTGCTCGGTGTCTGGTTCCAGGGATGCGATCCAGCCGCCCGGGCGGGCCAGCCGCATCATCTCGGCGGCCGCCTCGGCTGGCTCGGCCAGGTTGACCAGCAGAGTGCGGGCGTGGACCAGGTCGAAGGAGCCTGCCGGCAGGCCGGTGTTCCTGGCGTCGGCGGTGATGACTTCCACGCCGTTCAGCCTCCGTACGGCGGCGAATTCGGCCGCCATGGCGGCGTGCCCGGGGTCTGAGTCCAGGCCGACGACCCGGCCGGCCGGTGCGACCCGCTCGGCCAGCATGTCCAGGATCCCGCGAGGGCCGCAGCCCAGATCGATCGCGCGCTGCCCCGGCCGCAGGCCGGCCCGGTCCAGCAGCGCCGCGCTGTCCGCAGCCAGTTCCGCGGCCTGGCGTTGCAGCCGGGCGCTCTCGCCCACGCTGCTGCCCAGCGGGTAGACGGCGTTCGGGTCCTGGCCCGTCGCGCCGGTAACCGGCAGGCTGGATCCACCCACATCGCACCACCCCCAACCAGGGCGCCGGGCTTCACGCTACCGGCATCCCAGCTGGCTGACCAGCGTGATCGCCAGCTACCTCACCCGACCTGGCAAGGAGAACTCCGGCCTCGATTACCGGGGTTGGTTGTCAGCGTGGGCGGGACGGTGGACGATTGTGGTGTGCCGGGAACAGGGTTTCCGGTTGAGGGGGGTTTACCGGGGTCGTGGGGTTGGAGCTGCGGATCTTGGGCCCGGTCCAGGCGGTGCGGGCCGGGCGGGATGTTCCGCTGGGGGGGCCGAAGCAGCGTGCGGTGCTGGCGTTGCTGGTGCTGGATGCTGGCCGGGTGGTTCCGGTCGGGCAGCTGGCTGAGGCGCTGTGGCAGGGTCGCCCGCCGCCGGGGGCGCCAAAGACGCTGCGGTCGTATGTGTCGCGGCTGCGCGCGGTGCTGGGGCCGGAGGTGGCGGTGGCGGCGCGGGGCGGCGGTTATGCCCTGCTTGCGGAGTCCGATCTGGTGGATGCGGCGCGGTTTGAGCGCCTGGTTGGGGCGGGGCAGGGGGCGCTGGGGCTGGGTGAGGCGGCGGTGGCGGCGGCCCGGTTCGCCGAGGCGCTGGCGCTGTGGCGTGGCCGGGCGCTGGCTGGTGTGGCCGATGTGGAGCCGTTGGTGCTGGAGGCCGCGCGGCTGGAGGAGCTGCGGCTGGTCGCGGCGGAAGGCCACGCTGAGGCCAGCATCGCGCTGGGGTTGCACGGGGAGGTGGTCGGAGAGCTGGAGCGGCTGGTCGCCGAGCACCCGGTTCGGGAGCGGCTGTGGCGGCTGCTGGTGCTGGCGTTGTACCGCGCCGAGCGGCAGTCTGATGCGATGGCCGCCTACCGCCGGGCCCGGGCCATGCTGGCCGAAGAACTGGGCCTGGAGCCCGGCGAAGAGCTGCGCGAGCTGGCGCAGGCGGTGCTGCGCCAGGAGGTCCCGGCCGTCCCGCGCCCGGAGCGGCACCGCCTGCCGGTCCCGCTGACCAGTTTCGTGGGCCGGGAAGAGGAACTGGCGGCGCTGGACCAGTTGCTGGGCCGGGCCCGGCTGGTTACGCTGACCGGGCCTGGCGGGGCGGGCAAGACGCGGCTGGCGGTTGAGCTCGCCGCGCGGGCCGGGGAGCGTTTCCGGGACGGGGTGTGGCTGGCTGACCTGGCTGGGGTCACCGACCCTGGGCTGGTGCCGTCCCGGGTGATGGAAGGCCTGGGGGTGCGCCAGACCGGTGACCTGCCGGTGATCGAGGCACTGCGGTACCGGCTGCGGTCAGCGCAGCTGCTGCTAGTGCTGGACAACTGCGAGCACCTGCTCGATCCGTGCACACAGCTCGCTGGTGACCTGCTGGGCAGTTCGCCGGGGCTGCGGGTGCTGGCGACCAGCCGCGAGGCGCTGGGCGTGCCGGGGGAGGCGGTGTTCGTGGTGCCGCCGCTCGGCGTGCCCGCCGAGTCGGCCGATGAGGCGGACTTGGCGCTGTCGCCCGCGGTGCGGTTGTTCGTGGACCGTGCGTCGGCGGTGCGGGCAGGCAGCGGTGTGGCGGCGGCAGGGACGGTCGGGGGTATCTGCCGGGCCCTGGACGGTTTGCCTCTGGCGATCGAGCTGGCCGCCGCCCGGACCAGTGCCCTGTCGGTGGCGGAGATCAAAGAGCACCTGGCGGACAAGTTCCGGTTCCTGGCTCGCCGGCGCCCGGTGGCCGGTGTGCGCCATCAGACGCTGAAGGCCGCTATTGACTGGAGCTATCAGCTGCTGCCAGGGCCGGAGCGGGCCTTCTTGCGCGCGCTGTCGGTGTTCGCCGGGGGTTTCCGGCTGGCAGCCGCGGCCGCGGTCTGCGATGCAGGCGATGAAGCCGCCGCGCTGGAGGCGGTCGACTCGCTGGTCAGCAAGTCGCTGGTGGTCGCGGAGACGTCGGCGGCCGGGACCCGGTACCGGCTACTGGAGACGATCCGTGAATACGCCGCCGATCGGCTCGCCGAGGCGGGCGAGGCCGATGCGGTCCGGCTGCGGCACGCCGCCGTCTACCTGAGCCTGGCCGAGCGGGAGCGCGACCTGGCCCTCCTGTCGGGTGAGCACGACAATTTCCGGGCGGCGCTGGAGTGGGCGCTGGGCCGGGAGGACGAGACCGGGCCGCGGCTGGTCACGGCGCTGGGCGGGTTCTGGCTGGCCCGCGGGTTCTACGAGGAGGGGCGGAGCTGGCTGGAGCGTGCCGTGGCAGTGGCGTCCGCCGGACGGTTGCGCGTCGACCTGCTGCGGCTGCTCGGGACGGTGTTGTACGCAGGCGGTGACCTGGAACGAGCCACCGCCCTTTTGGCCGACGGGATGCGGGCCGCCGAAGCGACTGGCCTTCGGGCAGCGGCGGCCCGGATCGCCGTGCTTCAGCTTCAGGTGGGCATCGGCACCGGGTTCACCCCCAAAGCGTCCGCTGAATGCGAGGCGGCCGTTGCGGTTCTTGAGGAAGCGGATGATCTCGCGGGACTTGCCGACGCGTGGACCGTGATCGGCAAGATGCTCCACTGGAGCGGCAGCGGCCCCCCGGGCAGCGATGAGGAAGCCCTGGAACGCGCCATCGGCTATGCGCAGCGGAGCGGGAACTGGCGCGCACAGCGGGAGGCCACCATCTGGCTCCTGACTATCCTGAACATGCTGCGCACGGATGTCGATGCGGCCATCGGCCGCGCGGAGCAGGCACTGGCCGGGGCACACGGCGACCCTTGGGACGAGGCGTCGTTCCGCATGGCGTTCGCGCCGGTGTATGCCTACGCGGGCCGGTTCGCCGAGGCGCGGGCGGCCATGGTCGACAGCCGGGGGCGGTGGGCCGATTCCGGGGCAGGGTTCTTCTGGGCGATATGCGCCCACCCGGCTGGCCTGATCGAGCTGATTGCCGGAGACGCCGTGGCCGCCGAGCGTGAACTGCGCGGAGGTTACGAAGCGCTCCGCGAGGTGGGCGAGCGGGGCTTTCGCGCGAGTATCGGCGCGCTGCTCGCCGAGGCGGTCTACGCCCAGGGACGCCTGGCCGAGGCCCAGCAGCTGACCGACGAGGCGGCCGAGATCGCCGTGAACGGTGACATCGACGCGCACGTGCGATGGCGCGCCATCGGCGCGAAACTCCTTGCGCGCCGCGGTCAGTTCCAGGCGGCCCGGAAGCTAGCCGACGAGGCCCTGGCCCTGATTCCGGCCTCCACCTGGGTGGCGCTGCTGGCCGAGATGCTGATGACCAAGGCCGAGGTTCTCCGGCTCGCCGGAGAACCCGAGGAGGCCGGGGACTGCCTGCGGCAGGCGCTGGCCATCTACACCGAACATCACGCCGTGCCGCTGGCCGAGCGAGCGCGATCCGCGCTGGCCAGCCTCGGGGCCTAGCCCGGCAGCCTCCTCGCCGGGTGCCGGCCCGCGGTGGTGCCGGCCTGGCTTCAACAGTTCTGCAACGTCCGCCGCCAAGGCTGGTCCTCAAGGAACGATCACTTGGAGGTCGCGATGAACACCATCCGCCGCATTCACCGGCTGGCCGGCCTGCTGGCCGCCAGCGCCGCTGCCCTGCTGGTACTCGCCGCGGCATCCCCGGCCATGGCCAGCACCGCCCTAATCCCGTACTACGAGCGCAGCGCTCCCCCAGCCCAGACCCTGATCCACACCATGACCGCTGGCGGCATGCCCGGATGGCAGATCACGCTCATCGCGGTCGCAGCCGCGGCCCTGTCCGCCATCTTGGCCGTGGCCGCCGACCGGGCCCGCGCCACGCGGCGCCACATCGCCGTGCCAAGCGCCTGAAACATCCTCCCGCACGCCAGGCCGCGCGGCCACCACCAGGCCGCGCGGCACCCTGGTCATAGACGAACTCGAGCGCGCCGCCGCGGGGCGGCGCGTGTCCGGGAGTGCCTCCGCTGGCTGACCAGCAGTGGGCCGACTGGTCGGCGAGGCAGATCGCGGCGGCCGTCGACGCCGGCCGGGCGGTGATCAACCCCCTCATCTACGCCGAAGTCTCGGTCGGCTACCAGAGCATCGAAGAACTCGATGAACTGCTCCCGGCCAGCGACTACGAACGCGAGCCATTGCCCTACCTGGCGGGTTTCGCTGCCGGGAAAGCGTTCGTGCGGTACCGGCGCCGACGAGCAGACCGCCGCCGCCCACCCACAGGTCGCTGACTCCCGGATCGCCCCCCACTTCCTCATCGTGCGGGCCAGGAAGCCATCATCCGGGCGGCCACGCGAACGGCCAGCAGACCCGGGATCCGGGAGCTGACACCACCGCCCGTTCGGCCTAAATACCCAGCGGAAATGGGTACGGCCGGACGGCGCCCAACGGCGCGCTCGTCAGCTGGGCAGGCCGAGGATTCAGGCGGGGCTGTAGCCTTTGGGAGCCGCTGGATCCGCGGGGGCGCGGCCACCGGGGCTGACCGACGTGGGAGGCGCGGGCGCCAGGCCGACGCGCTGGCCGCCTACTACGAGATCCCGTCACATGATCTACCGGACACGCTCGAGCCCGGCACCGACCAGATGGGGCGGGCCCTGGTCGCCCTCGCCGTCGTCGTAGCGGCCGGGCAGCCTGTCTAGGTCAGCTTCCGCATCGGCCAGGCGGCCGCCGTCGGGTGGATCCGGCAGTGGCTCAGGACCCGGCGGGCCCGGGGGGCCGGGCGGGCGGCCGCCGTCCGGCAGCGCGCCGGTCGCGTGGGCAAACCCCGCGCCGGCCACCCCCATCAGGAGCCCGATGATCGGGAAGGCAGCGCACAAGAAGGCGTAACCGGCGACGTCCTGGCTCGCGAACAGCTCCCGGCCGTAGACCGCGGAGGCGGTCAGGTGCTGCCCGTGGTACAGCAAGCCCCGCACCCAGGCCGAGTTGACCAGCAGCGCGGTCGTGCCGGTGCCGAAAACGGTGACGAACACGGCGGCAACGCCGCCGGACACCACCCCCGCGGCGAGGCCCTGCCAGGTCCGGGCGGCCGATGCCTCGCCACGGTCGCCGGGCACAGGACAGCGCCGCCCCGCGATGGCGCCTGCGACCAGCGGCGCGCCGAACAGCAGGATCCAGGTCAAGGGTGCGAGCACGCCAACCGCGGAGCCGTGCAGCCACGGCCTGTTCTGGTACTTGAGGCTGCTGGCCCCGAGCGGGTTCCACGCGTACATCACCGCGCCCAGCACCAGGCCCGCGCCGGCGCCGATGGCCAGCGTGGCTGGTTCCACCGGTGCGCGCCGCGCGGTCACCGTGAGCACGGCCGCCAGGAAGCAGGCCGTCAGGAACAGGACCGGCACCTCGCCCGCCCAGGAGGGACCGCCTGCTGAGGTGCCCGGCACCTCATGACAGGTGGAGACCGCAACGGCCACCGAGGTAAACGGCTCCGGACACTGGAAGCGCTCAAAGGTATGCAGGTCGATGCCCGCTCGCGGGACCGCGCCGAGGAACAGCTCGATCGCGGCCTTGGCCGGCATCAGGGCCAAGATCGCGGCATAACAGCCGGCCCGGAGCCAGCGGGCCGCCCGGTTGCCCGGCGGCCCGAGCACCCGGCGGGCCAGCAGCGGCAGGCCGGCCACCAGCAGCACCGTGGCGGCGATGTCGGCCCGGGCCACGGAGGCGTGGCCGCCGTGGCCCGGCCAGGCGCTCCAGGCGGCCGCCCCGGCCGCCGCGAACAGCAGCAAGGTGCCGATCCTGCGCATGATCTGTGCCTCCCTCGCTATCAGCCATACACCGTCCGCCCGCCAGGCCAGCCGCGGCCAGCCTGGCGGCACCTCCTGCGCTTCGGCCCAGACCGCCTCGGCCCAGTCCCGCCGCCCGGCCGGCAGCAGCCGCGCCCCGGCCCGGCTCAGCCAGCTCATCGCACCGCGGGCGCCGCTGCACCCCGCCTGATCGGCTGCCTCGCGTCCCGCCCGCCCGGACGCCTCGCGGCCGAGGCGGCCAGCGCCCCCGTCGCGCTGGCCAGCCCGCCGGCCGTCAGCCGGCACAGGTGCCGGCGCGGACGGCCCGGCCGTGCCTCCTCCTGCCAGCACGCCTCGACCAGGCCCCGGTCAGCCAGCCGGATAAAGATCGGGTACAGCGTTCCCGACTTCAGGCCCGTCATGGTTGCCAGCGCGTACCCGTGCTGCCACCGCGACGGCTGATCGCACAGCGCGGCTAGGACCGGCAGGGTCTGCGGTGAGAAGTCACGACGTGACATCACGACAGGACTCTACATAAGTAGATGCAAGAGTGTCTACATAGGTAGGAGAACAGGGCCGGCGCAATCCCCAGGCAGGTTGGGCCGCCACCCGTACGGTGCCGTCCGTGCTGAAGACGAGAACGGCCCCAGCCACATCGCCGAGGTGATGCCGTTTCAGGCAGCCACTCATCCCGGCGCAATCCGACAGGAAACGACCCGCCAAGATCTACGGGACAAGCCCTAGCGACCCTTTGGCGACCCATAGGGTCGCTAGGCCGCCACCAGCAAGCCCGGGTGTTCTGCCAGCAAGGCCTGGCCCTGCTGCGGGAACGTGGCCATCGCCTCTATGAGGCGCAGAGCTGGGACACCCTGGGCTACGCCGAGCACCGGGCCGGCGATCACGTCGCGGCCGTGGCGTGTTACCAGCGTGCGCTGCCAGGACGCCCCTTACGGGTGCCTGGGCCCGGGCGGGGGATGGCGTGGCGGGCCGGGCGGCAGGTGTGGCGGCGGCGGGGGCGGCGGTTTGCGCTGGGGGTAGTGCTCCTCGTCGGTGCCGGTTTCCTCGCGGAAGGCCTTGCGCTGGTACAGGATGCGCAGTGCCTCCTCGGCGAGCGCATCTTCCTCGCCGGTGGCGGCGGCGCGGTGGACGTCGCGCTCGGCGAGCCGTTTGAGCATCCGGATGCCCTCCACGCCCACGCCGGCGTCGATAAGCCGGCGGATCAGCGCGGCGATGGCCAGGTCACGCGGTGAGTAGCGCAGCTTGCCGTGCTCGCGGGTGGGGCTGATCAGCTGCTGCTCTTCCCAGTACCGCAGCACCCGGGGGGTGACCCCGATCTGCTCGGCGAGCCGGGGGATGGCCATCAGCTCATCGTCCCGGTCTCGGCCAGAATCTGACATCATCGTGTAACATCATAGCCAGGTAATCACGCCGCCGCCACCGACATCCACCAGGAGATTCGACCACATGTGAGGAATCATGAATACTGTCACGCCCAGAAAGCCCGACCTATCCGCCAGGATCACGTCACCACGTGACCGGCTGCCCGTGGTGCTGTGGACGGCCGCGGTCATCCTGACAGCCGCCGCGGCCTGCTGGCGGCCGCAGGCCCTGCTCCCGGCCGCCAGGGCCACGCTGGGGCCGTTCGCGATCCTGGCCGCGATCATCGCCGGCTCGGTGCTGGCCGGCCGGCTCGGGGTGTTCGGCGCGCTGGCCCGCCTGCTGATCCCGGACCGGGCGCCGCGCGCCGTGGCCGCCGCCTCGGTGCTGGCGTTCACCGCCCTGCTCAGCGGGCTGGTCAACCTCGACGTCGCCGTCGTCGTGGCCATGCCCGTCGCCCTGCAGGCCGCCCGCCAGCACCGCATGCCCGCCGGGCGGCTGGCCGTGGCGGTCGCGATCACCGCCAACGCCGCCTCGTTCCTGCTCCCCACCGCCAACATCACCAGCCTGCTCCTGCTCGGCCGCACACCGCTCCCGGCACTGGCCTACCTGCGCAGTTCATGGCCCGCCTGGCTGCTGGTCACCGCCATCACCCTCGGCCCGCTCAGCGCCTGGCTCGCCCGCGCCGGACCCGGGCCAGCCCGCCCGGCCCGCGACCGCCCATCCGCGCGGACCGCGCTGGACCTGATGCCCATGTTCCTGGCCGCCTCCGCGATCCGCGCGCTGCTCGCCCACGGCATCGCCCTGCACGCCAGCTTCGCCGGCCAGCTCGCCGGCGGCGCCGCACTGGCCGCCGGCCTGAACAACCTGCCCGCCGCCGCCGCCCTGCACCCAGCCGGGCCGGCCGGGCTGTGGGCAGCCATCCTCGCCACCGCCATCGGCCCGAACCTGCTCATCACCGGCTCGGTCGCCACCTTGATCTGCCGGCGAATCGCCCGCCACGCCGGCACGGCGTTCAGCGCCTGGCAGTTCACCGCCATCGGAGCAACGCTCATCCCGGCCCAGCTCGCCGTCGCCACCCTCGGGCTGCACATCACCGGCGCGCTCCGCTGACAGGCGGCCGGAAGAAGATCCAGCACCGGCCCGGCCTCATCGAAGGCCACGGCAGATCCGCGTGACCTGGCGCGCTACGGGCGCGCTACGGCTTCTCGGCCAGACTCTCCTGTGCGCTTTTTCGCGCCGCCGCCCCTGGACGGGTCGCCCGGAACTGGCCGTGCCAACCAACAGGCTCGCGGCGACTTGGGGGGATCCGGCTGGTCTATATCCGCAGACGCCCGCACGGGCGGTGCGGAAACCCTCCGAACCGAGGAGCAGACATGGCAATCGCAGGCAAGACAGTCCTGGTGACCGGCGCCAGCCGCGGCATCGGGCGGGCGCTGGTCGAGGAGGCCCTGGCCCGGGGCGCGGCCCGGGTGTACGCCGGCACGCGCCAGCCGCTGGAGTACCCTGACGGGCGCGTCACGCCGCTGATCCTGGACGTCACCAGTCCGGAGCAGGTGCGGGAGGCCGCAGGCCAGGTCCAGTCGCTGGACATCCTCATCAACAACGCCGGCGTCTTCCTGTTCGACGACCTGAGCGATCGTGCCGCACTCGAAGACCACCTGGCCGTCAATCTCTACGGCACCTACGACGTGACCCAGGCGTTCCTTCCGGCCTTGACTCGTTCCGGGGGAGCCATCGTCACCATCGGGTCGGTCGCGGCGCTCGCCCCGATCCCGCTCACCCCGGCCTACTCCCTGTCGAAGGCGGCCGCGTTCAACCTGGCCCAGTCGCTGCGCATGCTGCTGGCCAGGCGGGGAGTGCGGGTGCACGCCGTCCTCAGCGGCCCGGTCGATACCGACATGGTCCGGGACCTGGACATCCCCAAGTCCTCACCGGAATCGGTCGCCCGGGCGATCTTCGACGGCATCGACGACGGCGAGGAGGACATCTTCCCCGACCCCTTCTCCCAGGCTCTGGCCGAAGGCTGGCGTACCGGCGTCGCCAAAGCACTCGAACGCCAGAACGCGGCGCTCCTGGACGCGGTCCCGATCGCGGAGTGAGGCTGGGAGGGATGGCGGTGAACGCCGGGCCGACGAGCGGGCTTCCTGACGGGGGAGACTGGCCCCGTCACGCAGGCGGAACCCGGGCGGATGCGGCGCTGGCCTCCCGTTCTGTTCCCGCGCCAGGCGCCCGGGCGGCCGTGACGGCGGCCGCGCTGGCCGCGACGCTCGGGCTGGCCGCAGCGTGCTGGGTGATCGCGGCCTGGCAGATGAGCGGGATGGACATGGGAGTAGCTACCCGGCTTGGTCCGTTCGGGGTATTCACGGGTGTGTGGGTGGCGATGATGGCCGCGATGATGCTGCCGGGCGCGGTCCCTGCGGCGGTGCGGCGTGCCCGGGCCAGCGGCCGGGTCCGCGCGGTGCCGCTGTTCGTCGGGTCCTACCTGGCGGTGTGGGCCGTGGTGGGCGTCGCGGTGTACGCGTTGATGAGCCTGACCTGGATGGCGGTGATCGCCGTGCTCGCGGTCGCCCAGAAGCTGCGGCCCGCGAAGGCCGCCGTCGATGTGCCGCTGGCGCTGGCGATCGTCGGGTTCGGCATCTGGATCGCCGTCGCGCCCTCGTCGGTTCCCGGGCTCGTACCACCGATGTGAGGCGTCATCGGCCGCACCGGCCAGGCCAGGCTGGTGTGCCCACGAGAAAAGCCGCTGTGACACAAGAGCGGCTGTGACCACAAGAAAAAGGAGAAACAAGGCCATGACCAGTCACCAGACTGGAACACGGGAGCAGTGGGCAGCTGCCCGCGAGGAGCTGCGCGCCCTGGAGAAGGAGCACACCCGGCTGGGCGACGAGCTGGCGCGGCAGCGGCGCGAGCTGCCGTGGGTCCGGGTCGAGAAGGACTACCGCTTCGACACCGACGACGGCCCGCGCGCGCTGACGGAACTCTTCGATGGCCGCAGCCAGCTGCTCATCTATCACTTCATGTTCGGCCCGAGCTATGCGGCCGGCTGCCCGACCTGCTCGTCGATCGCCGACAGCGTCAACGGCGTCCTCCCGCACCTGAACGCACGCGATGTGACCATGCTGTTCGTCTCACAGGCCCCACTCGAGACGTTGCAGGCGTTCAAGCGGCGGATGGGCTGGAGCTTCCCCTGGGTGTCGTCGGCCCGCAGTGAGTTCAACCTCGATCTCGGCTTCTCGAGCAGCAAGGAGCAAACGCTCGAGTGGGCCGTGCCGATGCTCGGGCAGCTGCCTCCGATCGCCGCCCGTAACGCGAGGGAGACCGGCACCGACGTCCCCGGTTACCTGACCGAGAGTTTCGGTTTCAGCGTCTTCGTCCTGGACGACGGGGCTGTCTACCAGACCTATTCGGCCGGGGCCCGCGGGGTCGAGTTCCTGATGGGCTACTACGCGATCCTCGACCGGGCACCGAACGGCCGCGATGAGGACGACGGATTCCAGCTCTGGATCCGCCGCCACGACGAATACGGCCGCCAGTGACGCCTTTCGGAGGCGATTTATCACGAACTCGGCTCCGGGCGAAGACAGCGACCATAAAGGCTTTCCCTGGAGGGTGCGGGGATCCGGGAATCCCCGCACCCGCTGGCTCAGTCGAGCAGGGCGGTGACCGTGCCCGCGCCGACGGTGCGGCCGCCCTCGCGGATCGCGAAGGTCTGGCCGGCATCCAGCGCGACCGGCTGGTCCAGCGCGACGGTGACCTGCGCCGTCTGCCCGGGCCGGGCCGAGGCCTCGGCGCTGGCATCGCCGCCGAGGTCCAGCACGCCGGACACGCCGGTGGTGCGGAGGTAGAACTGCGGGCGGTACCCCGAACGCACCGGCGTGCGCCGGCCGCCTTCGGCCGCCGCCAGCAGATGCAGCGTGGCGGTGAAGCGCTGGTGCGCGCGCAGGCTGCCCGGCGCGGCGAGCACCTGGCCCCGCCGCACCTGGTGACGGCCGACACCGCGCAGCAGCAGCGCCGCGCTGTCGCCGGCCTCGGCGGCCTCCATCGTCTTGCCGAACGTCTCGACGCTGGTGACGACCGACCTCACCGCCGCGCCCAGCCCGATGAGCTCGACCGGGTCACCGGCCCGCACCTGGCCGCGCTCGACCGCGCCGGTGACGACCGTGCCGCGGCCGGTGATGGTCATGCAGTTCTCCACGGCCATGAGGAACGGCGCGTCGGTGCAGCGCCCGGGCACCGGCACGTAGGCGTCGATGGCGTCGAGCAGGTCCAGGACCGACGCCACCCAGCGTTCCTGGCCGGCCAGCGCCGCCAGCCCGGAGACCCGCACGACGGGCACCTGCCCGCCGGGGTACCCGCAGGCCGACAGCAGCTCGCGGACCTCGAGCTCGACGAGATCGGCGATCTCCTCGTCGGCCACGTCGGCCTTGGTGAGCGCGACGACCACGTGCGACACCCCCACCTGCCGGGCCAGCACGACGTGCTCCCGGGTCTGCGGCATCACGCCGTCCAGCGCCGAGACCACCAGGACCGCGCCGTCGACCTGCGCCGCCCCGGTGATCATGTTCTTGACGTAGTCCGCGTGGCCGGGCATGTCGACGTGCGCGTAGTGCCGGGCCGCGGTCTCGTATTCCACGTGCGCGATGTTGATGGTGATGCCCCGCGCGGCCTCCTCGGGCGCGCGGTCGATCTGGCCGAACGGTACGTACCTGCTCGTTCCCCGGTCCGCGAGGACCTTCGTGATGGCGGCGGTCAACGTGGTCTTCCCGTGGTCGACATGCCCCATCGTGCCGATGTTGAGGTGCGGCTTGTCGCGGACATAGGCCTGCTTGGTCATGACTGATCTGCTCCTGGTTCCTCCTGCTGCACTCGCTGACCCCGCGCGCGCTCACCGCACCGCGCGATGCGCCACCCTCCCCCGCCGGGTCACCCGAAGCGAACGGGGAAGGGTCAGCGTCGCGCGCCGCCGCGGGCCGCCACGCCCGCCGGCGACAGCAGGGCCGGGGCAGCCGTCATCGCCGCGCGGTCACCCGCGCAGGCGGCGAAGACGGCGAACCGGAACACGCCAGCAAGCGTGCGGCATCAGCCGCCCCGTCCGCAAAGGGTTTTCGCGGCGGCCGCGAAACCAGCGGACACAGAGCGGTACGTCTCTTCAGGCTCGCCGTATCGCTGGGCTGCGGCCCGTTCAGGTAGGCAGCAGTGCCGCCGCGAGGCTGTCGGACAGCCATCGGCTGAAGTCGGCGGTGCTCCAGCTGCGCTGAGCGACCAGCAGCCGGTAGAGGTGGCCGTCCGTGAGCGCCCAGCAGAGTTCCGCGGCACGTTGCTCGGTTATGCCGACGGCCAGTCCGTCCAGGGACGCGAGATACCGGATGAACACGGTAGCGCCCAACATCCGGTTGCGGCTCGCCTC
>Ga0208324_1000119_pt1 | contig 46460 bp, 44 predicted proteins | sample Sb_taG_2_FD_187707 | JGI IMG/M metagenome (GOLD analysis project Ga0208324, IMG submission 187707) | Peat soil microbial communities from Weissenstadt, Germany - Sb_50d_5_LS metaG (SPAdes) (version 2) | ecosystem: Environmental > Terrestrial > Soil > Wetlands > Peat | place: Germany... | reverse complement strand
TGGGTACCTGGGTGCCGCCTGCACCGTCCAGGTAGGCATGGCCATCGCTCAGAGCTGGGTACGCCGCTCGCACGCGACTTACATCGAAGGTCACAAATCAGAGACTCTACTGCGGCCCGTACGGCCTCGCCTGGAGGCCGCGGTCCGCCCCGGCGTACAGCGCCCGCACCCGGCCCGCCAGGGCGACGAAGAAACCGGCGAAGCCGACGGCGGCCACAATCGCGCCGACGGCCACATCCATCCGGGCCGCGCCCGTCCACGGCGCGCCCGCAGGGTGATCAGGCAGACCGCGGCCAGGCCGCCGCCCGTAGTCAGGTCGGTCAGCGCCGCGTCATGCCACCCGCGGCCCCGGTAACCGAACGCCAGCGGGGTCAGCGCCAGCCAGCCGGCCGCGCACAAGCCCAGCGCGGCCACGCAGAGCCCGGACAGGTACCGCCCTATAGGTGGGAACGCCGAGGACCCCGTACCGCCCATGGAACACCCTTCGTAGTGGGTCAATCACATTCCGCATGACGGCGCACCACTCTAACAGCTAGGCCCAGTCCGGATCACGCCCCGACGCGAGCAGCAGGGAATACCACGGATCGTCGCTGCCCGGCTCGGCGGTGGGCGCGGGCCAGAACTGGGGCGTGCCGTCTCGCCACGCGGCCAGCACGAGCTCGGGATCGGCGGGACGGTAGTCCTTCCCCAGCGACCTGGCCAGATCCCACGCGTGCAGGTGCCACTCGGCGCAGGCCGCGCCCGCCATCGCGCCCACCGTGACGTCCGCGCCGCGGTACCTGTGGTGTGGCAGGTCCCAGGACAGCGGGAGCCGCCGGCCGTAGGCCCGGGCGGACTCGGCGAACGCCGCGACGTGCTCGGGGCCGGGGGCATCCGGCAGCGCGGCAAGCTCGGCGGCGTTCTGCCTGGCCAGCTTGCGGGCGAGGGAGTCCGCGGGCGCGTCGGTGGCCAGCAGCCGGGCGAGCCTGCTGGCCGGGGCGTCGTCGAGGTACTCGTGGTAGTCGTCAGCGACGCACCGAAGGTGACCGGCCAGGTCCACCGCCCGCCATTCCGAACACGGCGTGGCCGCTAGCCACATCGCGTCCGTGAACTGCGCGGCGAGTTCACAGATGACGGTCACGCCGTCGCGGTAGGCGTGCAGTATTGCCCCATACCCCGCTGGGCCACTGCTGCGCTTCACGGGTCCCTCTCCCTGCCGGTCGGTCCCGGCAACCGGTTCGCGAAGCCTGGGGGAGCAAGCGTGCCAGAGTTGGGGCCCGCCGACAAGGCGTACGCCGCAAGAAAAATCAGATGACAATCTCTGGCCCGCGCGGTTAACCTCACGGCAATGCCCCCTGTAACCCCTTCGCCGGTCACGCACGCCTCCGCCAGGGTACGGCCGGTCGGGGCACTGTGGCGGCTGCGAGGCTACCTGAAGCCGTTCCGCGTCCAGATGGCCGTCATGTTCGCCGCGGCGTTCGGCGCGGTCACCGCCGAAATCATGATCCCGCTGCTCACCAAGGCCGTCGTGGACGGCGCCATCGCGCACGGCGCCCGGCGGCTGCTCATCCCGCTGGCCCTGGCCGCCATCGGACTCGGCGTGGCCGAGGCGCTGCTGAACCTGATCCGCCGCTGGATCCAGGCCGACGCGGTCGCGTCGATGGAGAAGACCATCAGGGACGACATGTACGCTCACCTGCAGCGGCTGCAGGCGTCGTTCCACGACAACTGGCAGTCGGGTCAGCTCCTGTCGCGGGCCACGACCGACCTGTCGGCGATCCGGAGGTTCGCCGGATTCGGCCTGATCTTCCTGGTCACCAACGTGATGACCTTCGCGGCGGTGGTCGCGCTGCTGATCCACCTGAACTGGTGGCTCGGCCTGATCACCGGCGCGGTGTTCGCGCCCGTCCTGCCGGTCTGCTTCAGGTTCGAGAAACGCTACCGGGTGCTCTCCCGCCGGGTCCAGGACCAGCAGGGTGACCTGGCCACGCTGATCGAGGAGGCGGCAACGGGCATCCGCGTGCTGAAGGCGCTCGGCCGGGGCAGGCTGGCAGGCGCGCGGCACGACGCCCAGGCGACGGAGGTCTACCGCACGCAGGTCGAGAAGGCGGGCCTGCTCGGCTCCTTCTGGGCCATCCTGGACCTGATCCCGAACGCCGTCATCGGCCTCGTCATCGTGCTCGGCGCGTTCGCGGTCAGCCGGGGATCGCTGACCCTCGGCGGTCTGGTGGCCTTCATCACACTCGCGCTGCAGCTGGTCTGGCCGGTCGAGGCGCTCGGCTACATCATCGCGTCCGGCCAGGAGGCGGCCACCGCCGCGCAGCGGGTCCTGGAGATCTTCGACGCCCAACCGGAGATCACCGACCAAACCCAGGACATTGAGGCCGAACGGATCGTGGTGCGTGCCCTCCGCCCGGCCGGCCGGAAGCGTTCCCGGGGTCACCTCGTGTTCGACCACGTGGCCTTCAGGTACCCGGGAGCGGCGGAGCCGGTGCTGCGGGACATCGTGCTCGACCTGCCGCCGGGCCAGACGGTGGTGCTCACCGGGGCGACCGGCTCGGGCAAGTCCACCCTGTTGCAGCTCGTGCCGCGGCTGGCCGACGCCACGGCGGGATCGGTCCGGCTGGACGGGACCGACATCCGCGATATCCCGCTGGCCCGGCTCCGCGCCGCGGTCGGGTGCGCGTTCGAGGACGCTACGTTGTTCTCCGCCAGCGTGCGGGAGAACGTCATGTTCGGCAATCCGGACGCGGACGAGGCCGCGGTCGAAGCCGCGCTGACCGCCGCGCAGGCCCGGTTCGCGTACGACCTGCCGTGGGGCCTGGACACCAGGATCGGCGAGCAGGGCATGGCGCTGTCCGGCGGCCAGCGGCAGCGGATCGCGCTGGCCCGGGCCATCCTGGCCGGCCCGGACGTGCTGATCCTGGACGACCCGCTGTCCGCGCTCGACGTGCACACCGAAGAGCGGGTGACCCGGGCCCTGCACGAGATCCTGGCCGGCGCGACCGCCCTGGTCGTGGCGCACCGGCCGTCCACGGTGGCGCTGGCCGACACGGTGGCGCTGCTGTCCGGCGGCGTGATCGCAGCCACCGGCACCCACCGGCACCTGCTCGCTACCAGTGCGGAGTATGCGGACCTTATGGATATCCAGGACCTAGAGGAGAGCGCGTGACCGCGGACACCTGGCGGGGGGTCGCCGCGGAGAAGGCCGATGAGGTCACCGCCGGCCTGGCCGCGCTGCTGCGCGAGCGCAGCCGACGGCTGCTCGGGGACCTGCTGCGGCCGCACCGGCGCTCGGTGATCGCCACCATCTCGCTGATCGTGGTCGAGAGCCTGGCCGCCCTGGCCGGCCCGTGGCTGGTCGGCCTGGCCATCGACAACGGCCTGCCGCCGCTGCTGCACGCCCACGACGCGGCGCCGCTGCTCGGCATCGCCGCCGCCCTCGGCTGCGCGGTCGTGGTCCAGGCCGTCACCACCCGCATGTTCGTCACCATGACCGGGCGCGTGGGCCAGAAGGTGGTGCTCGAGCTGCGCAACCGCCTGTTCGCGCACTGCCAGGTCCTGGACGTCGCGTTCCACGAGAGCTACACCTCGGGGCGGGTCATCTCCCGGCAGACCTCGGACATGGACTCGATCTCCGACCTGTTCGAGGAGGGGCTCGATTCGCTGATCGCCGCGACCTTGACCCTGCTGCTGGTCGGCACCGGCATGCTGCTGCTGGACTGGCAGCTCGGCCTGGTCGTGCTGGCCGGCTTCATCCCGCTGACCTGGATGACGGCCTGGTTCCGGCGCGAGTCGGCCAGCGCGTACCGCCGGACCCGGGAAGCCATCGCGCTGGTCATCGTGCAGTTCGTCGAGACGTTCGGCGGGATACGGGCGGTGCAGGCGTTCCGCCGGGAGCCGCGGAACTCGGGGATCTTCTCCGGGCTGGGCCAGGATTACGCCGAGGCGAGCAGGCACGCCTCCCGGCTCTACGCGGTCTACGGGCCGAGCATCTCGCTGGTGGGCAACATCATCACCGGCGTGATCCTCGGCTACGGCGGATTGCTGGTCATCGACGGCGACATCAAGGTGGGCGTGCTCGCCACCTTCCTGCTCTACCTGCAGCGCTTCTTCGACCCGCTGCAGGACGTGTCCCAGTTCTACAACACGTTCCAGTCGGCGGCCTCCGGCTTGGAGAAGATCTCCGGCGTGCTGGAGCAGGAGCCCGCGGTACCGGAACCCGTCTGGCCTGTCCCGCTGCCCCAGCGCGAGGGAGCCTCTGTCGCCGGAGGGCGGCGGGTGCGGTTCGAGGCGGTCACCTTCGGCTACCGGGACAACCTCGTGCTGCCGGGCCTGGAGCTGGACATACCGGCCGGGCAGACGGTCGCGCTGGTCGGTGAGACCGGCGCGGGCAAGACCACGATCGCGCGCCTGCTCGGCCGGTTCTACGATCCGCGCTCGGGCCGGATCACGCTGGACGGGACCGACCTGCGGCAGCTGCCCGATTCGGTGCTCCGCACCGAGGTAATCGTGATCACCCAGGAGAATTTCCTGTTCGAGGGGTCGGTCGCGGACAACATCAGGCTCGGCCGTCCGGACGCGTCAGACGCCGACGTGCACCGGGCGGCCAGGATGATCGGCGCGCACGACTTCATCGACGCACTGCCCGAGGGGTACGACACCCCGGTCGGCAAGCGCGGTGGACGGCTGTCGGCGGGGCAGCGCCAGCTCATCTCGTTCGCGCGGGCGTTCCTGGCCGCCCCGGGCGTGCTCGTCCTGGACGAGGCCACGTCGCTGCTCGACATCCCGAGCGAGCGGCTGGTGCAGGCCGCGCTGCGTACTGTGCTGGCCGACCGGACGGCCGTCATCATCGCCCACCGGCTGTCTACCGTGGCGATCGCCGACCGGGTGCTGGTCCTGGACCACGGCCGGATCACCGAGGACGGCCCGCCAGGTGAGCTGATGGCCGGAGACGGGGAGTACGCCGCGCTGCACTCGAGCTGGGCGGCCAGCCTGGCCTGATCCCGTAAAGCCCCGTTACACGTAGCGGATATCGCCGTCCTGCGGCTCCTCGTCGACGAGGTGGTCACAGGTCGGGCAGTACCAGCGGGCCTCGACGGGGGTCCCGCACGCGGGGTGCACCGGCGCCTGGGCCGCGGCGGCGTACCCCGCCCCCCAGGCCGCCAGCAAGCGGAGCGCTCCCGCCAGCTCGCCCCCCTCGGCGGTGAGCTGGTAGGCGGAACGCGGCGGGCGGTCGGAGTAGGGCCGGGCCACCAGCAGCCCCTCCCGCTCGAGCCGCTTGAGGCGCTCGGACAAGATGTTCGCCGCGATGCCCGGGAGCAGGTCGAGCAGGTCGTTGAACCGCTGGGGCCCGGCCAGCAACGCCTCCACCACCAGCAGGGTCCACCGGTCGCCGACCCTGACCAGCGCCTCCGCGAGCGGTGAGGAGGCAGTTTCCCGCTGAGCCATGAGCGAAATCGTAGTCCTCCGCATTGACACACCCCGAGTAAATAGTAATTTGCAAGTTACTACTAGCTCGAAGAGATGGGAAGAAGATGACAGTCCTCGATGAGATCGGCGCCGGCATCGCCCGGCTCGCGGAGAGCGCTGGCGCCTCGGTGGTGGGCGTCGGGCAGCGGTGGGGCGTCGGGTCGGGCATCGTGCTCGGCCAGGGCCAGGTGCTGACCAACGCGCACAACGTCCGCGGCAGCCACGTGACGGTTACCTTCGCCGACGGGCGCACGGCCGAAGGGAACGTAGCCGGGCACGACCTCGACGGCGACCTCGCCGCCGTCGAGGTGGATACCGGCCAGGCGGCCGCCCTGCCCTGGGCTACCGACGCGCCCGCCCTCGGGACCCCCGTCTTCGCGCTCGCCAACCCGGGCGGACGCGGGCTGCGCGTGACGTTCGGATTCATCTCCGGGATCGACCGATCCTTCCGTGGCCCCCGCGGCCTGCGCATCACCGGCAGCCTCGAGCACACGGCCCCGCTGCTGCCCGGCTCCTCGGGCGGCCCGGTCGTGAATGCCGCCGGACAGCTGCTCGGGATCAACACGAACCGCCTGGGCGAAGGCTTCTACCTGGCCATACCCGCCGACGAGGCGCTGCGGGGCCGGGTCGACGCGCTCGCCCGCGGAGAATCCGTCCGGCCCCAGCACCTGGGTGTCGCGATCGCCCCCGGCCACGTGGCCAGGCGGCTGCGCCGAGCGGTGGGCCTCCCCGACGCCGAGGGCCTGCTCATCCGCGAGGTCGAGGAGGACAGCCCCGCCGGCCGGGCCGGCCTGGCCCGCGGCGACCTGATCGTGACGGTCGCGGGTCAGCCCACCCGTAGCGCTGAGGACCTGTTCGGCGTGCTGCGGACCGCGGCGCCCGGCGGCAGCCTCGAGATGACCATCCTGCGCGGTACCGAGGAGCGCACCGTCCAGGTGGTGCTCGGCCAGGCCGGCCAGCAGCCGGTCACGGAGGTGTAGGCGCCACGATGGCTCGCCCGGCGCGGCCGGAACGTGCTCAGCCCGGTGGCTGGCCGGGGATGACGATGCCGGTCTCGTAGGCCAGGATCACGGCCTGTACCCGGTCGCGAAGCCCGAGCTTGGCCAGCAGGTTGCCCACGTGCGTCTTGACCGTCGCCTCGCTGACGAACAGCGCGGCCGCGATCTCGGTGTTGCTGCCGCCCCGGGCCAGGAGCACCAGCACCTCCCGCTCCCGTGCCGTCAGCGAGGCGAGCCGCGACGGCGCGGGGGCGGTCTCCGGCGGCCGGCGCGCGAACGCCTCGATGAGGCAGCGGGTGACCGACGGGGCGAGCATGGCGTCGCCCGCCGCGGCCGCGCGGACCGCGCTACCCGGGCGCGGCGTACACGTTCCTGCTCGCGGCCGGGACGGTCCCGCTCGAGCGCCGGCTGGCGGCCCGCCGGATCAAAGCAGCGGCGCTGGCCCGCACGGTCAAGCCCGCGGTGGCGCGCGCCGCGGCCATGCTGGCGGGCGCGCTGCTGGCCGCCCCGGTCGCGCTGTCGGTGCTGCCCGCCCGGGCGCTGCACACGGTGCCGCTGCAGAAGATCAACTACGACCTGGCCGAGACGATCGCCTGGCCGAAGCTGGTGGCCCTGGTCGCGCAGGAGTATGACTCGCTGCCCGCCGCGCGCGGCAGCGGACCGCGATCCTGACCGGGAACTACGGCGAGGCGGGCGCTATCGACCGGCCTTCGCTCCTCCTGGGCGCAGGCCTGGCCCGCCTTCCGCGACTATTCCTGAGCGCACGCTAACCTATGGGCATGAGACCTGGGGTCATGGGCCGCCGGTATAAGCCCAGCAGCGAGGCGGAGCAGAAATACGAGGCGGACGTGGCGCTTGCGGACCGGCGGGCAGAACTTCTCGGAGCTGCCGGCGAGGCCGAGAGCAGGTTCCGTGAGGCCCAGGCCAAGCGCGCTCCCGACGCCGAACTGCGCCGCCTCGCCCTCGAGCTGGACTCCGCGCTGACCGCCGCCATGCACGCCGCCTTCGCGGCACAGCGCGCGGAGATGGGCCCGCGCGGCTACGACGATCGCATCTACCGGCGCAAGGCCAGGGCCAAGCCCCGCGTCCACGCCCTCACCGCCGAGGCCGAGCGCCTGCTCACCCTGCGCGAAACCCACCGCCTCAACGAAATCCCGGCCGTGACGTTCGAGCCGAGCCCGCTGATGGCCCCCATCACCAAGGCCTGAGCCCGCCGTCTGGGGTTCTCGGGGTTCCCGGGGCCCGCCGCGGCCGGCCGGGCGTTTCAAACCCGGCCCCGGCCGGCGTGAACCTACCGGGGCGTTGCGACGTCTCCAGAGGTAGGGATCAGCCTGGCCACGGTCAGGCGGTTGGGTGGATTGTATACATAGCAATCGATTGTCCCATTTCGGCGTGTCGCTTGCGCGGCCAGGTGGGAGGGAGCAAAGTTGGTCTAGGCCACTCCGTCAACTGAACGGTAAAATGGTCTAGGCCATTTGGTCGGGCAGGACCCAGAACAGCACAGGAGCACCGTAGAGTAGACAGCAGAACAAGGTAGTTACAACAGGTAGTCAATCTGTGCCAGACAGAAACTAGCGGAACGCTACACATGGCCACCGCGAAAACGATTCGCCTGAGCCATATAACGATCGCCGGGGCTGGCGGCACACTAGCAACTAATCAAGAGCACGCCCGATAAACCAACCAGGAGGCACGCACATGTGCCCACACTCGCCGCCCTGTCCGGAGCCGTCAGCCCCGGACCGCGAAGCGGCGCATACCATCGTCAGCCACCCGGAGCAGGGCTGGAGTCTGCTCTGCAACGGCATCGTGATCTTCGAAGATACGGGGGAACTCCTGCCTGATGGCGCGTCCATCGCGCCGCACCGTCCCACGGATCTGGCCTGGGATCGCCCGGCCCGGTCCGTACCGCACCATGGCGGGCAGGCGCCCGCGGCGTTATCCGCCACCGGCAGCACCAAACGGGGTGCCTGATCTGGCAGGCCTTTTTCCGGGATGCCTGATCTGGCGGCTCTTTTCCTGCACCCCCAGCCGGGATCCCTTCAGCGCAGCACGCCAGGCAGCCAGTCGGCTACGGCCCCGGCGATGACCGCGCGGTGGCCCTTCAGCGAATGCGTTTCTCCCGGCACCACCACGACCCGGTCCGCGTCGCCGGGCCCGGGGATCCCGAACGGGTCACGCTCCCCGTTCACCACCAGTACCGCGGCCCCGCCCGTCCCCGCGGCCCGCAGCTCCGCCACCCGGCTTTGTCCCGCGGGGCCCGGCGGCCGTAGCGGAAACGCCAGCGCTATCACCGCCCGGGCCCGGACGGCGGCCGCCGTGCGGCACGCCACCCGCGCTCCGTTGCTCCGGCCGCCCTGGACGAGCGGGACCCCGGGGGCGAGTGCGGCCAGCGCGGCCACGATCTCCACCCAGGCAGCGTCCTGGCGCACCGCCGGGCCCGGCGCCCGGGCGCCCCTGACCCGGTACGGCTGGGTCACGCGGGCCACCAGCCCTCCGAGCCCGAGCGCCGCGTCGCGCACGGCCAGCAGGTCGGGCGAACCCGCGCTGCCACCCGCACCGTGCGTGAGAACCAGCAGGAACCGGATCGCGCCGTGCTCCGCGGGGCCGTTCGGCTCCTCGGGGCCAGCCCCGTCCAACTCGGCCCGGGCGACCCCGCTGCCAGTGATGATCTCCACCGCACCATCTTGGCTGCCGGCCGGTGAGTGACATGACCCAGGGTTGGGGGTAAGCGGAAGGAAGACCACAGAAAGGATCACCGATGGCAGACCACGTGTATTCGATCAGCGAGATCGTCGGCTCCTCCACCGAAGGCATCGATGACGCGATCAAGGGAGCCGTCAGCCGCGCCTCGAAAACCCTGCACAACCTGGACTGGTTCGAGGTCACCGGGATGCGGGGCCGCATCGAAGACGACGGGCGCTGTCACTACCAGGTCACCGTGAAGGTCGGCTTCCGGCTCGACGAGGGGTCAGGCTGACCCGCACCGCCGATCACGTCGCCCGCTTAGGCTCAAGGGGCACGGGCGAGACGGAGAGGCCGATGGACGAGGGTCAGGGCGGAGGCGAGGGCGGGGGGCTGATGGCCCCGCAGCGGCGAGCGCTGACCGTCGGCCTGGTCCTGACCATCACCTTCGTGGCGTCAGAGGCGCTGGCCGTGGTGACCGTGATGCCGGTCGTCGCCCGGGATCTCGGCGGCCTGCGCCTGTACGGCTGGGTGTTCAGCGGGTTCATGCTGGGCAGCGTGATCGGCATCGTGGCCGCGGGCCGGGAGGCGGACCGGCGCGGACCCGCGGTGCCGTTCGTGGCTGGGGTAGTGCTGTTCGGCTCGGGCCTGGCCGTGGCGGGCCTGGCACCCTCGATGGGCGTGCTGGTCGCGGGCCGGGTGCTGCAGGGCGTGGGTGCCGGAGCCGTGCCCTCGGTGGCCTACGCCACGATCGGCCGGAGCCTGCCGGGGGAGCTGCGGGCACGCATGATGGCCGTGCTGTCCACCGCGTGGGTGGCGCCCGGGCTGGCCGGCCCGGCGGTCAGCGCCGAGGTGGCGCGCCTGTTCGGGTGGCGGTGGGTGTTCCTGGGCCTGCTGCCGATCGTCGCGGTGGCCGGGGCGATCGCGGTACCCGCGCTGGTCCGGCTCGGGCCGCCCACTTCGGCCGGGGCGGAAGAGCACCGGATGATCGACGGCTTCGGCACCGCGGCCGGCGCCACGATGCTCCTGGCCGGCCTGACGCTCTCGGCTGGCTCCGGCGCCGGCCCGGGTCGTATCGCCGCTGTCTCGGGCGGCCTGGGGCTGATCGCGGCGGGCCTGGCCACCGGGCTCCCCGCCCTGCGTCGGCTGGTCCCGCCCGGCACCCTGACCGCGCGCGCCGGGCTGCCCGCCACCATCCTCAGCCGGGGCCTGCTGACGTTCACGTTCTTCGGCGCCGACGCCTATGTGACCCTCGCCGTGACCGCGGTGCGCCACCGCACCCCGGTGGTGGCAGGCATCGCCGTCACCGGCGCCACGGTGTCCTGGACCATCGGCGCCTGGGTGCAGGCCCGGCTGAGCGAGAGCTGGGAAGGACGCCGCCTGGTCCGCAGCGGGCTGGTGATCGTACTGGCTGGCATCGCCGGGATGGTCCTGGTCCTTCAGCCCAGCGTGCCGGTGGCCGAGGGCCTGGCGGCCTGGACCGTGGCCGGCCTCGGGATCGGCCTGGCCTACGCGCCGCTCTCGCTGATGATGCTGAAGAAGGCCCCGCCCGGGCAGGAAGGACGCGCCTCGGCGTCGCTGAACCTGGCCGACGTCCTCGGTACCGCGATCGGCATCGGGGTGGGCGGCGCGGCGGTGGCGGCCGCCGCTGGCCACGACCTTCGCCTGGGCATCACCGTCGCGTTCACCGCCGCCGCGGCGGTGGGCCTGGCCGCACTGGCCCTCACGCGCCGGCTGCCGCCCGGTCCTACCTCAGCTCCGACGCCGCCGGTCGCGGAACAAGCCGGGGTCAGACATCGAGGATCTTCTTGAGGAACTGGCCGGTGTAGCTCTCCTCGGCGGCGGCGATCTGCTCCGGCGTCCCGGCCGCCACCACCAGGCCGCCACCCGCGCCGCCCTCGGGCCCGAGGTCGATCACCCAGTCGGCGGTCTTGATCACGTCCAGGTTGTGCTCGATCACGATCACCGTGTTACCGGTCTCGACCAGCCGGTTCAGCACCCCGAGCAGCTTGCGGATGTCCTCGAAGTGCAGCCCGGTGGTGGGCTCGTCGAGCACGTAGATGGTGCGGCCGGTGGCCCGGCGCTGCAATTCCGAGGCCAGCTTGACCCGCTGCGCCTCGCCGCCGGACAGGGTGGGAGCGGGCTGGCCGAGGCGGACGTAGCCGAGGCCCACGTCGACCAGCGTCTTCAGGTGCCGGTGAATGGCCGGCACCGCCTCGAAGAACTCGGCCGCCTCCTCGATCGGCATGTCCAGGACCTCGGCGATCGTCTTGCCCTTGTAGTGCACCTGCAAGGTGTCGGTGTTGTACCGGGCCCCATGGCAGACCTCACACGGCACGTAGACGTCGGGCAAGAACTGCATCTCGATCTTGATCGTGCCGTCGCCGGAGCACGCCTCGCACCGGCCGCCCTTGACGTTGAACGAGAACCGGCCCGGCTGATAGCCGCGGATCTTGGCCTCCGTGGTGGCCGCGAACAGCTTCCGCACGTGGTCGAACACGCCGGTGTAGGTGGCCGGGTTGGACCGTGGCGTACGTCCGATCGGACCTTGATCAACGTGGACCACCTTGTCCAGGTGCTGGACCCCGGTCACCCGGACGTGCTTGCCGGGCACCGTGCGGGCCCCGTTCAGCTCCCGGGCCAGTGCCTTGTACAGGATGTCGTTGACCAGGGTCGACTTGCCCGAGCCCGACACCCCGGTGACCGCCACCAGGCAGCCGAGCGGGAACGCCACGTCCACGCCGCGCAGGTTGTGCTCGGCCGCGCCCTTGACCGCGACCTCACGGTTCGCCTTCCGCGGCCTGCGGGTCGCGGGCACCGGGATGGCCTGCCGACCCGCCAGGTAAGCCCCGGTCAGCGAGTCCGGGCTGGCCAGCAGGTCGGCGACCGTCCCGGAGACCACGATGTTGCCGCCGTGCTCCCCCGCCCGCGGGCCGATGTCCACCACCCAGTCCGCCGCCCTGATCGTGTCCTCGTCGTGCTCGACCACGATCAGCGTGTTGCCCAGGTCGCGCAGCCGCAGCAGCGTCTCCAGCAGTCGGTGGTTGTCCCGCTGGTGCAGCCCGATGGACGGCTCGTCGAGCACGTACAGCACCCCGACCAGCCCCGAGCCGATCTGGGTGGCCAGCCTGATCCGCTGGGCCTCGCCCCCGGCCAGCGTGGCCGACGCGCGGTCCAGGGTCAGGTAGTCCAGCCCGACGTCCAGCAGGAAGCCCATCCGGGCGTTGACTTCCTTCACGATCCGCTGGGCGATCTGCCGGTCCCGGTCGGACAGCTCCAGCGTGAGCAGCAGCTTGGCCAGCTCGCCGACGGGCAGCGCGCACAGCTCGGCGATCGACCGGCCGTCCACGGTCACCGCCAGCGACACTGGCTTCAGCCGGGCGCCGCCGCAGGACGGGCACGGGACCTCGCGCATGTAGCCGGCGAACTTCTCCCGGCTCGAGTCCGACTCCGCCTCGGCGTGCCGCCGCTCGACCCACGGGATCACGCCCTCGAACGTCGTGTAGTACGAGCGCTCCCGGCCGTACCTGTTCCGGTACCGGACGTGCACCTGCCCGTCGTACCCGCGCAGCAGGGCCTGGCGGGCGGCGGCGGGCAGCCTCGTCCACGGCGTGTCCATCCGGAACCCGATCGTCTGGCCCAGGGCCTCGATCAGCCGGACGAAGTAGTCGCTGAGCTGCCCGCTGCTCCACGGTGCGAGCGCGCCGTCGGCCAGCGACTTGCTCACGTCCGGGACGATCAGTTCCGGATCGACCTCGAGCCTGGTGCCCAGCCCGGTGCACTCCGGGCAGGCGCCCCACGGCGAGTTGAACGAGAACGAGCGCGGCTCGAGCTCGTCGAAGGACAGATCGTCATACAGGCAGGCCAGGTGCTCGGAGTACATCCGCTCGCGGTGCTGGTCGGTCTCCGGCAGGTCGATGAAGTCGAGGATCACCACCCCGCCGGACAGGCCGAGCGCGGTCTCCACCGAGTCGGTCAGCCTGCGCCGCGCCGTGTCCTTGACCGCCAGCCGGTCGACGATCGCCTCGATGTCGTGCTTCTCGTATTTCTTCAGGGCCGGCAGCTGGCCGGCCATCGCCTCGTCCAGCCGGACAATGGTGCCGTCCACCCGTGCCCGGGAGTAGCCCTTGGTCTGCAGCTCCCGCAGCAGTTCGCCGTACTCGCCCTTGCGCCCGCGGACCACCGGCGCGAGGACCTGGAACCTGGTCCCCTCCTCCAGCTCCATCACCCGGTCCACGATCTGCTGCGGGGTCTGCCGGGCGATCGGCCGGCCACAGATCGGGCAGTGCGGCTTGCCGATCCTGGCGTACAGCAGCCGCAGGTAGTCATAGACCTCGGTGATCGTTCCCACCGTGGAACGCGGGTTCCGGCTCGCGGACTTCTGGTCGATCGAGACCGCGGGCGACAGCCCGTCGATGAAGTCGACGTCGGGCTTGTCCATCTGGCCGAGGAACTGCCGGGCGTATGCGGACAGCGACTCGACGTACCGTCGCTGGCCCTCGGCGAAGATTGTGTCGAAGGCCAGGCTGGACTTGCCCGAACCGGACAGCCCGGTGAACACGATCATGGCGTCCCGCGGCAGGTCAAGCGAGACGTCCTTCAGGTTGTGCTCGCGGGCGCCGCGAACGACAAGCCGGTCAGCCACTGCGCCTCTGCTCTCTTGGGGTCCTGGGAACGAGTAGACGGATCGCTTGGCGATGGTAGCCGGGGGGTCTGACATTTTGGTCGCCGCGCCCGGGCTCAACCCCGTTCTCAATATCAAGCATAAAATCGACCGCCGTTATGCCCTCCCCGCTCCCCTCCACGATAGCGAAGCACGCCCAGTCCCGCCGGGCCCTGAACCAGTGAGAGTGGCACCGTACCGGGAAGAGACATCTCGAACGAATCCCCTGACCGCGGATTGCGGGGCCCGTCGTCCCGCTGTCCCCGCTAATGCGCTCGTCTCCCAATAGCGCGGAAGATCCGGCTTTCGCGGAGGATCCCAAGGCAGCTATAGTTGCCACAATCCTCCGTATAAGCCATATCCTCCGCGTTAATCGTTCCAGGGTAGCACTGTTGTGCGATAAATGTTGCTGGTGTGGCGGAGATGAGCGAACCAGGCCGGGAACTGACCGGTCCGGCGCGGCGAGTGCCCGGCCTGCCGGGATGACCGCGGCCCGGGCGGGGCGCGAGTTGTTTTTGGGGCGCGTGAGGCGACGGCTGGGCGGGACGCCGGCTAGAAATCGGCGCTGGTGCCGGCGCCCAGGCGGGTGGCCTTCTCATACAGGTAGCTAGCGGCGGCCAGGTCCTCGGCCGCCAGGCCGAGCGACTCGAACACCGTGATCTCATCGTCATCGGCGCGGCCCGGCGCGGTCCCGGTGAGCAGCTCGCCGAGCTCGGCCCGGACCGGGTTGTCGGCGCCTTCCCGGGCGGCCAGCAGGTAGTCGCCGGCCTCGTGGCGAACCGACTCGCGGCTGTCGGCGAACACGGCCGCCTCGGCCATGGTCGCGGTGTCGATCTCCCGGGCCTGGGGCAGGCACGCGCCGACCGCGTTGACGTGACTGCCCGCGGCGAGCCACTCGCGGCGCAGCACCGGCTGGGCCGAACTGGTGGCGGTGACCACGATGTCCGCCCCCTGCACCGCCTCGGGCACGGAACCGGCGGCGGTCACCGGCAGGCCAAGGGCCCCGGCCAGCTCCGCAGCCACCTCACGCGCCCGGGCCAGGTCACGTCCCGTGACCCGGATCCCGGACAGCGGCCTGGTCGCGGCCAGGGCGTGCGCGTGCGCCCGGCCCTGGACGCCGGTGCCGACGATGGCCAGCTCGGCCGCGCCCGGCCGGGCCAGCAGGCCGGTGGCGACGGCGGAGACCGCGGCGGTTCGGATCTCGGTTACCGCCGACGCGTTCACCAGCGCCAGCGGCTCCCCCGTGTCCGCGGCGAACAGCAGCACCCCGCCCTGGTGCGCGTCCTTGCCGATAGCCGGGTTGCCCGGCGTGACGCAGATCGCCTTCAGCCCGTAGCCGCCGGGAGAGTAGGCGGGCATCAGGCCCATGAAGCCCGCCGCGTCACGCGGCCGGACGACCGTGCGCAGCGGCTGCTCGATCCGGCCGCGGGCCAGGTCCGTCAGGGCCTGGCGCATCACGTCCGCGCACTCGCGGTATCCGAGCAGCTCGTGCACGTGGTGACCAGCCAGCACAAGTATCTTCACGCGGCGCTCCAGCTGAGTTGGGCGAACGCGCCGGCAGGCAAACGGCCGGCGCGGATGGTGGTAGCCAGGTGCGTTCGGTATAAGTTTTGAAGATGGCTTACTCGGGAGAGGTTCATGTCGGCGGCCCGCCCGGCACTCGTGAGATCGACGGCCTGACCGTGACCAAGATAGCGGTGGGCCCGATGGACAACAACGCCTACCTGCTGCGCTGCGCCGGCACGGGCCAGGGGCTGCTGATCGACGCGGCCAATGAGGCGGGCCGGCTGATCGAGCTGATCGGCGACACGCCGGTGGGCATCATCGTCACCACGCACCGGCACGCGGACCACTGGCAGGCGCTGCCCGAGGTGCAGAGCCGTACCGGCGCGGTGGTGGTCGCGCACCCGGCCGACGCGGACGAGCTTCCGGTCCAGGTTGGCCGCCGCGCGGAGCACGGCGAGGTCCTCACCTTCGGCGATTGCGCGGTGTCGCTCATTCACCTGCGCGGGCACACGCCGGGCAGCCTGGCCGTGCTCTACGACGCCGGCGGCAGGCTGGCCGACGCGCCGCACGTGTTCACCGGGGACTCGCTGTTCCCCGGCGGCGTGGGCAAGACCAATTCCCCCGCGGACTTCACCTCGCTGATCACCGACGTCACCGAGCGCCTGTTCGGCCGGCTCCCGGACGCGACCTGGGTGTACCCGGGGCACGGCAACGACACCACGCTCGGGGCCGAACGGCCCCATCTGGACGAGTGGCGCGCCCGCGGCTGGTGAACATCTCAGGGACGCGGCGTCGCCGCGTACCGCGGCTCCTCCCCCGCCGAAACGATGAGTAACTTCGAGGCGGTGGTGACCTCGGTCAAGCACCCGCCGGGCCCGGCGGATACCTGGCTGGGCGAGACGATCGTGCACGCCGAGGACATCCGGCGGCCGCTCGGGATCGAGCACCACTACCCGACCGAGGCCGTGGTGCGGGTGGCCGACTTCTACCAGGGCTCGAACCTGCTCATCGGGAGCAAGCGCCGGATCGCCGGCCTGGCGCTCCGCGCGACCGACGCCACTTGGTCGCATGGCAGCGGCCCCAGGGTCTCGGGTCCGATCCTGTCCTTGGTCATGGCCATGACCGGACGCCAGGAACCGATCGACGACCTCACCGGCGACGGCGTGGCCACGCTCCGCTCGCGGTCCTAGCTGGTCTCGGGCCAGCGCGTGACGGGCTCATGATCCGCCCGCGATGCCCCTGGGGTCGAAGGCCACCCTGATCCGGGTGATCTTGCCGTCCTCGACCTGCATCCAGTTCGCCACCGGTACCGGGTCGGCGACCGTGGTGGCCATGTCGTACCAGGTCAGCACGTCAGATCCGGCCGTGAAGACCTTCTGGATCTGGATGCCGGTCATGATCTTGGACAGCCCTTCGAGACCGCGCAGGCAGTCGTCGCCGCCGCTGACCTGTCCGAACGGCCCGACGAATTCCACGTCGTCGGCGAGCACCGAGCGCAGCCGGGCGAAGTCTCTCGCCAGCCAGGCGTCGAAGTAAGCGGCGGCCGCCTGGGCCGCGTTGTCGTGGTCAGTCATGGTTCCAGCCTGCCGGGTGTGAGCGCAAAGTGCGCCGGTAGCGGATCTCGGTGACCCCGCCGAGATCATCGAGCACGTGACGGGCGCCGTCGGGGGCGAAACCGGCCCGCTGGTAGAAGCGGCGCGCGCGGGCGTTGGCCTCCAGCACCCACAGCGTGATGCACGCGTACCCGGCCGCGCGGACCCTGGCCAGGACCCGGTCCATGAGCGCCCGCCCGGTGCCGGTCGACCACCAGGCCGGGTGAACGTACAGCGCGTAGAGTTCGGCGACCCGGCCGTCCGAGCCCGCCGGGGTCAGCGGATGGGGCCAGGGCATGCCCAGCACGTCCCGTTCCGGCCCGAAGGACGCGTAGCCGACGATGCCCTCCGGTACGGTGTCTCCCGCGTCTCCCGCGCTTGCCGCGGGCTGCGTCTCGCTGGTGACCGCCGCGATCATGCGCTGCCAGGGCCGCGTCCGGAACGACTGGCGGATCAGGGCACCTCCATCGGGCGCCGTGGCCTGGTCGATGAGCGCGGGCGCGATGATGCCGGCGTAGGCGGCGAACCAGCTATCCCGCATCACGGCCGCGATCTGCGCCGCATCCGCCGCCGAGGCGGATCGGATCACCACCACCCAGACAAACTAGCGAAGCCGCAGGGCGAGGAAGAAATCCACCTGATCGTCCAGGCGGGAAAGGTCGCGTCCGGTCAGCTCCTCGATGCGCCTGATCCGGTACCGCACCGTATTGACGTGCACGTACATCGCGGCCGCACACGCGTTCCACGAGCCCGAGCAGGCCAGGAACTCTCGCAGGGTGGGCAGCAGCTCGGCCCGGTGCCGCTCGTCGTAGGCCAGCAGCGGGCCGAGCAGCCGCGCCCGGAAGGAACGCAGCACGCTGCCGGGCACGCTGGCCAGCAAGAGCTCGTGCGAGGCCACCTCGTCGCTGGTCACCACCGAGACGGCGGGTGCCGGGCCTATGGCGGCCGCCCGCATCGCGGCGAGCCGGAGGGCGCTCTGCGCCTCGTGCAGCGCTCCGTCCAGGGCGGTCACGCCCTCGGCCGGCGTGCTGACGCCCACGGTCAGCCTGACGCGGGACCGGTCGGACTCCAGCACCGGCTGGGCGGCGCGCAGCCGGGCCGCGAACGCGTGCGCGGCCTGCGGGTCAGGGTCAGTACCGGCCGGCAGCGGGACGAGCGCTACCATCTGCTCGCCGAGCGGGGCGACGACCGTCCCGTCGGCGTGGGGCACGGCTAGCTCCTCGGCCAGGTCACAGCGCCAGCGATCGGCGTTCGGGCCGGTCATCCGGTCGGCTTCCGCGCTCATCGCGGCGACCAGGTAACGGCCTTCGGGCGGCAGCCCGGCCGCGCGCATCAGCGAGGCGACCTCGGCCGGGGCGGTTCCCTCGCCACCCTCGGAGGCGAGCATGGTGATGATCGCCTCCGCCAGCCTGCGGTCACCGGCCCGCCCGGCATCCAGCCGCGCCCGCTCCAGGGCCGCGTCCGCGGCCAGCTCGGCGACCGATTCGCGCAGCTCATGAGCCCATTCGTGATCGTGTCCGGCGCAGGCCAGGAACCAGCTGGTGATCCTCGGCTCCCCGCCCACGGCGAACAGCGAGTACTTCCCGTCCCCGGCCGCGGGGATCTGCGGCTCGCTGACCCGCACCGTGGCCGGCAGCCGGTCCGCCCTGAGGTATTTCCCGGCCAGCCGCAGCGCGAGAGGCACGGGCGGGGACGGCCTGGTTCCGCCGACGAGCCGGCCGCTCGCGGTGAGCAGCCAGCATTCGGCGCCGATCTCGCGGCCCATCAGCCGGAACATCGCCTCCAGGCCGGCCCCCTCGGCCACCGCGGACAGCAGCAGCCTGCGCCGGCCGAGCACCCTGGTCATGGCCGTGGCCCGGTCGCCGTTCAGGCGGCGCCCGACCTCCTCGGTGACGGCGGCGAACGAGGTCTCGGCCGGCACCGCCAGCAGGGTGATCCCGTGCCTCCCGCAGGCCTGGATCAGCTCGGGCTTCACCTCGCCGAGCGCCTCCCCGGCGCCGAGCACCGCGGCTCCCGCCCGGGCCAGGGCCCTGACGAACCGGTCGGCGTCCTCCGGCTCCCGGCACCAGATCATGCCGGTCAGCACCAGGTCACCCGGTGTCAGGTAGCGGCTCGGATCGGGCAGGTCCGTGGTGTAGACGTGCCGGATCACGCGATCCACACCGGCGATGTCCGTCAGCAACCGCAGGCCCAGACCGGGCACGTCAAGCAAATCCCGCACTCGCAAGGGATCACCTCCTAGCGACGAACCCTTCTCGCGCACCCTAACCGTCCTCGTTTAGCGAAAGCTACAAAACGGCCGGAGCCAGGTGAGCAGTGATTGATTCGATAAGCGGCTATCACGTGCGCGGGACCGGCTGATTGGATGTTCGCGTGGTGAGCACTGATCCGCAGGTCTCCACGCTGGCGGCGTTCAACGCGGCCCCGCCTGAGGCCGCCGAGCGGGGCGTGCTCGCATGCTGCGCGTCGGCGCCGTTCGCGACGATGATCGCCGACGGCCGCCCCTATCCGGACCCGGCCGCCCTGCGGGACGCGGTGAATGCGGCCTTCACGGCGTTGAACTGGGACGATATCGTCGAGAGCATGAAGGCGCATCCCCGGATCGGGGCCCGGGTGCCGGGCGGCGGGTGGTCGGCGGCCGAGCAGTCGGGCGCGGCAGCGGCCGGAGAAGCGGTGCGGCAGGCGCTGGCGCGCGGGAACCTCGCCTACGAGCAGCGGTTCGGCCACGTATTCCTGATCTGTGCCAGCGGCCTGTCCGGCCAGGACATGCTGGACCAGCTGCAAGCCAGGCTGGGCCACGACCCGGAAACCGAACGGGCCGTGGTGCGCGAGGAGCTGCTGAAGATCACCCAGCTCCGGCTGACGAAGTTGCTGGGCCTGTTAACCGAATGGAATTCCTGCAGCCCAGGTCGCTGGCCGAGGCGATCGCGGCCAAGGCCGAGCATCCCGCCGCGGTGCCGATCGCGGGCGGGACCGACGTCATGGTCGAGATCAACTTCGACGCGCGGCGGCCGGAGGCGCTGCTCGACCTGAACCGGGTCCGCGAGCTCACCTCGTGGCAGCGAAGCAACGGCCAGGTCCGCCTCGGGGCTGGGGTGACCTACACCCGGCTCATCGACGAGCTGGGCGATCTGCTGCCGGGCCTGGCCATCGCCGCGCGGACGGTCGGATCTCCGCAGATCCGCAACCGAGGCACGGTCGGCGGCAACCTGGGCGCCGCCTCGCCCGCCGGGGACTGCCACCCGGTGCTGCTGGCCGCCGGCGCGACCGTGGAGGCGACGTCGGCCCGGGGCCCGCGGCTGATCCCGGCCGCCGAGTTCTTCACCGGGCCCAAGCGCAACGCCCTGGCGGCCGACGAACTGATCACCGCGGCGCTGATCCCGGTCGCCGCGGGACCGCAGCAGTTCGCCAAGATCGGCACGAGGAACGCGATGGTCATCGCCGTCTGCGCCTTCGCGCTAGAGCTGCGTCCGCCCCGGGCGACGACCGCGGATAATCCGGTTTCGGACTATCCGGTTTCGGCAGGCACCGTGGGCACCGGCATCGGATCCGCGGGCCCGACACCGCTGCGCGCGGAGGCGGCCGAGGAATACCTGGCCAGCGCGCTGGCCGGGGCGGGCCTGTGGGAGTCGGCGGCCCGCCTGCCGGCTCAGGTCATCCAGCGGTTCGGCGAGCTGGTCGCGGAGGCGGCACGGCCCATCGACGATGTGCGCGGGACCGCGGCCTACCGCCGGCATGCCCTGTCGGTGCTGGCCGGGCGCACGCTGACCTGGGCCTGGGATTCGTATCGAGCGGAAGGTGGAGCGCCAGGATGCGGGTGACGATGACGGTCAACGGCGGACCGGCCACCGCCGACGACGTGTGGGAGGGCGAGAGCCTGCTGTTCGTGCTGCGCGAGCGGCTCGCCCTGCCCGGCTCGAAGAATGCGTGTGAGCAGGGCGAGTGCGGATCATGCACGGTTCTCCTCGACGACGTGCCGGTATGCGCGTGTCTGGTCGCGGCCGGGCAGGCGTCAGGCCGCGACGTGCTCACGGTCGAGGGCCTGGCCGGGCCTGCGGACGGGCTCCACCCGGTGCAGCAGGCGTTTCTCGACGCCGGCGCGGTGCAGTGCGGCTTCTGCACTCCTGGGCTGATCATGCAGACCCATGATTTGCTGAGGCGCACCGAGGGGGTGCCGGCCGACCCGGACATCCGCGAAGCGCTGGCCGGGAACCTGTGCCGCTGCACCGGGTATGAGAAGATCCTGGACGCTGTCCGGCTGGCCGCCACCCGAATCGCCGGGAACACCGGGTGACGGCCCGGCGCCGGGCCCCAGGGCCGGTGGTGATCGAGAACTGCGCGATCGCGACCATGGACGGCCGGCAGCACGACGACAGCGGCGCCGAGCATCGCAGCGGCCACATCGTGGTGAGTGACGGCCAGATCACCGCGGTAGGTGAGGGCCCCGCGCCTGGCAGCGCGAGAGACGGAGCACGCCGGGTCGACGGCACCGGCTGCCTGGCCACGCCGGGCCTGATCAACACGCACCATCACCTGTACCAGTGGCTCACCCAGGGCCGGGCGCAGGGGTCCGTGTTGTTCGACTGGCTGACCGAGCTGTACCCGGTCTGGGCCCGGATCGACCCCGCGCAGGTTCACGCGGCGGCCACGGCGGGACTGGGGTGGCTCGCCCTGTCCGGGTGCAGCACCAGCACCGACCACCACTACATCTTCCCGCCCGGGAAGCAGGGCGCACTCGAGGCGGAGATCGCCGCCGCCACGGCCGTCGGGCTGCGCTTCCATCCCTGCCGCGGTTCGATGGACCTCGGCCGGTCGGCCGGAGGGCTGCCGCCCGATGAGATCGTCGAGGATACCGACGACGCGCTCGCCGCGACGGCCGAGGCGGTCCGCCGGTTCCACGATCCCTCCCCCGGTGCCATGGTGCGGGTGGCGGTGGCGCCCTGCTCCCCGTTCTCGGTCAGCTCCAGGCTCATGCGCGAGACGGCCGAGCTGGCCCGTGGGTTGGGCATCCGGATGCACACGCACCTGGCGGAGACCCGCGAGGAGGATATGTACTGCAGGCAGACGCTCGGCCGGACCCCCGCCGAGTACGCCGACGAGCTCGGCTGGCTCGGGGAGGACGTCTGGCTGGCGCACTGCGTGCACCTGGACGAGCCGGCCGTGAAGCGGTTCGCGGCGACCGGCACATCGGTCGCGCACTGCCCCACCTCGAACGCCCGGCTGGGCGCCGGCATCGCCCCCGTACGCCAGCTGCTGCGGGCCGGCGCGGCGGTCGGCCTCGGCGTCGACGGAGCCGCGTCGAGCGAGGGCACCGCCCTGGCCGGCGAGCTGCACCAGGCCCTGCTCGCGGCGAGGGTCAGGGACGAGCACGGACCCGGCGCGCTGACCGCCCGGCAGGCCCTGTGGATCGGCACCCGCGGCGGCGCGACCTGCCTGGGCCGGGCCGACGAGATCGGCGCGCTGCGGCCGGGGATGCTGGCCGATATCGCGCTGTGGCGGGTTGACACGCTCGCGCACGACGCCATCGCCCACGGGCCCGGCGGTGACCCGGTGGCGGCGCTTGTCTTCGGGCCGCCAGCACCGCTGGAGCTCCTCCTGGTCGGCGGCACGCCCGTGGTGGAACGCGGCGAGCTGCGCACCGCCGACATGACCGCCGCGGCCCGCGACGTCCGGGCCGCGCGGCTCCGGCTGGAGGCGGGCCGATGAGCACCGCGGTCGGCTCGGCGACCAGCACGCGGACCCGATCCGGGCTGCGGGGCGGAGTGGGTGACAGCCCGGCCCGACCGGACGGCAGGCAGAAGGTGACCGGGGAGTTCGCCTACTCCTCCGACCTGTGGCTGGACGGCATGCTGTGGGGCGCCACCCTGCGCAGCCCGCATCCCCGGGCCCGGCTCACCGGGCTCGACATCACCAGGGCCCTGGCCCTGCCCGGGGTCTTCGCGGTGCTCACCCACGACGACGTGCCCGGCAGCAAGACGTACGGCCTGGAGCACCAGGACCAGCCGGTGCTCGCGTGCGGCCAGGTCAGGTACCAGGGAGAACCCGTCGCGCTGGTCGCGGCCGACCATCCGGAAACGGCCCGCCGGGCGGTGGCCAGGATCACCGCCTGCTACGAGGTGCTGCCGCCGGTGACCGACGCCCGCGCGGCCCTGACCCCCGACGCCCCGGCCCTGCACGAGGGCGGCAACCTGGTCCGGCACGTACGGATCCGCAAGGGTCACCCGGGCACTCCCGCTGACGTCGTGGTCCGCGGCGAGTACCACGTCGGCATGCAGGACCAGGCGTTCCTCGGCCCCGAATCAGGCCTGGCCATGCCGGCCGAGGACGGCGGAGTCGACCTGTTCGTGGCGACCCAGTGGCTGCATGTGGACCGGGGTCAGATCGCGGCGAGCCTCGGCCTGCCCGAAGACCAGGTGCGCATCACGCTGTCCGGCGTCGGCGGGGCGTTCGGCGCCCGCGAAGACCTGTCCATGCAGATCCACGCCTGCCTGCTCGCGCTGCGCACCGGCAAGCCCGTCAAGATGGTGTACTCCCGGGAAGAGTCCTTCTTCGGCCACGTGCACCGGCACCCGGCCTCGCTCCGCTACGAGCACGGCAGCACCGCGGACGGCGGACTGGTCTACGTCAAGGCGGACATCGTGCTCGACGGCGGCGCGTACGCGTCGAGCTCGCCCGCCGTGGCGGCCAACGCGGCGACCCTGGGCACCGGCCCCTACGAGGTGCCTCACGTCGCGATGGACTGCTACGCCGTCTACACCAACAACCCGCCGTGCGGCGCGATGCGCGGGTTCGGCGCGGTCCAGGCCTGCTTCGCCTACGAGGCGCAGATGGACAAGCTCGCCGCCGCCCTGCGCATGGATCCGGTGGAGCTCCGGATCAAGAACGCGATGCGGGAGGGGTCGGTGATGCCGACCGGGCAGGTAGTGGACTCTGCCGCCCCGGTGGCCGAGATCCTGAACCTGGTCAGATCCCGCCCTCTGCCGCCCGCGCCGGCCGCGGACCGCGACCTGCGCGCCCTGCCCGGAGGAGTATCGAACACCACGCACGGCGAAGGGGTCGTGCGCGGCGTCGGGTACGCGGTCGGCATCAAGAACGTCTGCTTCTCCGAGGGCTTCGATGACTACTCCACGGCCCGGGTGCGCCTCGAGCTGATCGGCGGCGAGCCGACCGCGCAGGTCCAGACCGCCGCGGCGGAGGTCGGCCAGGGCCTGGTCACGGTGCTGACCCAGATCGCCAGGACCGAGCTGGGCGTGGAGCGGGTGGTGATCCTGCCCGCCGACACCTCCGTCGGCAGCGCGGGATCCTCGTCGGCGTCCCGGCAGACCTACGTGACCGGCGGCGCGGTGCGGGCCGCCTGCCAGGCGGTACGTGAGCAGCTGGACCGCCGGGCCAGCCCGGGCCTGGCCGGGCTGCTCGGCGAGCCAGCCGAGGCGACGGTGACCTGGCGGCACCGGCCCACCCACCCGCTGGATCCCGAGACCGGCCAGGGCCGGGCCCACGTGCAGTACGCGTTCGCCGCCCACCGCGCGGTCGTCGACGTGGACACCGAGCTCGGCCTGGTCAAGGTGGTGGAGATCGCCACCGCGCAGGATGTCGGCAAGGCGATAAACCCGCAGGCGGTGGAGGGCCAGATCCACGGCGGCATCGCCCAGGGCCTCGGCCTGGCCGTTATGGAGGAGATCCAGGTATCCGGCGGGGTGGTCAGGAACCCGTCCTTCACCGACTACCTGATTCCCACCATCCTGGACATGCCGCCGGTCCGGCTCGACGTGCTCGAACTCGCCGACCCGCACGCCCCGTACGGCCTGCGCGGGGTGGGCGAGCCGCCGACGATCTCGTCCACGCCCGCGGTGGTGGCCGCCATCCGCGCGGCCACCGGCCGGGACCTGACCCGCGTCCCCGTCCGGCCCGAGCACATCGTGAGGACCTAACCCCGGTTACCTCAGAAGGCGACGAAGATCAGGCCCTGCGGGTGCAACGCCGCGCCGCGTACCAACACACGGTCGATGTGGCCGGTGTACATGTCCAGGTGACCCAGGTAATTGGCGGGGAAGCCGCGCGCCGGGCAGGTGGCGGGCGCGTTGTTGGCGCCGCACGGGGTCACGGCCGCGAACGCGGTGCCCGGCCAGAACGAGCCCTCGATCTCGACGACCGTGTCGTCGCCGGTGCTGGCGGCGTAGTACGCGCCGTGCCAACTCGTCGACCAGGCCGTGTCATCGACCGACTGGGACAGGTCAAGGACCCACAGGCGCCCATGCCCGGTACGCGTGACGTGTACGTAGATCTGCTCCTTGTCCCCCTGGCTGGTCAGCATGAAGTCGCCCGCGAAGCGGGGCTCGAAGCTCGGCACCACCTCGTTGGAGTCCGGGTCGGTCAGGCCCAGCCTGACCGGGCTGCCGATGTGCGGTCCGTTGGCCGCGGACGCGCGCGATTCGTCGTAGAACAGCGCCCTGAAGTACGCCTGGTGCTTGGCCTGGTTCAGGGTCACCACGTACACCGCCGGGTAGTACGGCTTCGGTGCGGCCGCCCCGGTGGTGCCCGGCGCCGAAGCGCTGATCAGCATCAGGCCGTTGTAGAAGGAGATGGCGTCGGTGCCGCCCTTGTGGGGCAGCGGCCGGTTGTACGAATAGTGCACGACATGGCCGCTGGACGGGTCGATGGTGTACAGGCTGGAGTTCGCGTCCTCGTTGACCGTGGCGACGACCAGCCCGGCGGACGTATTGGCGGTCAGCCCGTCGCACTTGCCCAGGATGTCCCACTGGGCTACGAACCCGCCGGACAAGGTGAACTCGACCACCGTGCTGTCCCGGTTCCCGTCCGGGCTGGCCTGGCCCTGCGGGCCCACGCCGTTCTGGAACGCGGTGAACAGGTCATTGCCGATCCGCGTGAGGTCATCCGGATCGGCCAGCGGCTCGGAGTGCCGCACCTTGGATCCAGCCTTGATGTACCAGTGATGGAGGCTCTTACCGGACAGGATCGTGCGCACCGTGTATGTGGGCGTGGGCTGATGTGGCTTCGCGTGTGTCTCCGCGCCCGCCGGGAGAGCAAGGGCGGTCATGCCGACCAGAACCGCGGCCACGGCGCCGATAGCGGCGCACGTCCTGGCGGCGCGCCGGGCGATACCAGGCCTGTCAAGCACATGCATCGTCATCGACCCCTCTTGTGCGATGTCGTTAGTTCTAGCGGGCCTCTGTAACGTACAACTGGCGGTGGGATGGCGCATAGATGAATGAACGAGACAATGATCTTGCATTTCGACGTCTGTAACCAGGCGACACGCTCATCGGTGGGCATCTGGGACGGCGCGGCGCGGGGCGTCCGCCGCCGGGGATGAGAGACTGCCGATGTGCACATGTGCGACCTGCGGTTTGGCGTCAACTGTTCCATCTTGTTCACTGCGCTGCTGGAGCGGCTGACGCCCGCGCCGGGTCGTGATCGGGTCCGATGAGGTATGACCTGGTCGTCCGGTCCCGGCGGACGGTGCTGCCCGAGGGGACGCGCCCGGCGGCGGTCGCGGTCAGTGGGCCGACCATCGCGGCCATCGCCGATTACGCCGGGTCCCTGGAGGGGGCCAGTGAGGTCGATCTCGGCGACCTCGCGCTGCTACCGGGCCTGGTCGACACCCACGTGCACGTCAACGAGCCGGGCCGGACCGAATGGGAAGGATTTGCGACCGCCACCCGCGCGGCCGCGGCCGGCGGGGTGACCACGATCTGCGACATGCCGCTCAACTCGCTGCCGCCGACCGTGTCGGTCGCGGCGCTGGCGGGCAAGCGCGCGGCGGCGGCCGGGAAGTGCCGGGTCGACGTGGCCTTCTGGGGCGGCGCGGTTCCGGGGAACGCCAACGCGCTGCGGCCGCTGCACCAGGCTGGGGTGACCGGGTTCAAGTGCTTCCTGATCGATTCCGGGGTTCCGGAGTTCCCGCCACTCGAGGCGGCGGACCTGCGGTCCGTGCTGGGCTCGCTGGCGGCCATGGACGCGCTGCTGATCGTGCACGCGGAGGACGCGGCGGAGGTCAAGGCCATGGGGTCCCCGTCCGGCGGTGACTACGGCTCGTTCGTGGCGTCCCGGCCGCCGGTCGCGGAGCGGCGGGCGATCGAGAAGGTGATCAGAGCCGCGGCCGCCACCGGAGCCCGTGCGCATATCGTGCACCTGTCCGCGGCCGAGTGCGTGGCCATGATCGCGGGAGCCCAGGGGGCGGGCATCCGGCTGACCGCCGAGACCTGCCCGCACTACCTGTACTTCGCGGCCGAGCAGGTGCCCGACGGCGCCACTGAGTTCAAGTGCTGCCCGCCGATCAGGGACGCGGCCAACCGGGAGGCGCTGTGGCGCGGGCTGGAGGCCGGCGTCATCGACTGCGTGGTGTCCGATCACTCGCCCTGCCCGCCGGAGCTGAAGGCCCCCGGTGACTTCGGCGCGGCGTGGGGCGGCATCGCGTCGCTCCAGCTGGGTCTGTCCGCGGTCTGGACGGTGGCCCGGCGACGCGGGCGGACGCTGGATGACGTGGCCCGGTGGATGGCGGCCGCCCCGGCCCGGCTGGCCGGCCTCTCGGCCAAGGGGTCCCTGGCGGTGAGGTGCGACGCCGACCTGGTGGCCTTCGATCCGGACGAAACCTACGTGGTGGAGCCGGCCCGGCTGCTGCACCGGCACCCGGTCACCCCGTACGCGGGGCGGACCCTGACCGGGCGGGTCCGGCAGACGTGGCTGCGGGGCACAGCGCTGCTCGATCCCGACAGCGGTGCGCCGGACGGTGAGCCAGTTGGCCGGCTGCTTGAGCGGGGCTGACGGGGAAGAAACTAACTATGGATGAGCAACTTGTCCCTGATCTGCTCCGGCTGCGCGGGTCGGTCATGGCGGCCAGCAACGAGTTCTTCGCCGCCAAGGAGAACCTGATCAAGCCGGACGCGCCGATCTTTGTGCCCGGGACGTACGACGCCAAAGGACAGGTGTACGACGGGTGGGAGACCCGCCGGCGGCGCGGGCCCGGCGGCACGCAACCAGATCCGTCCGCCCGGGACTGGGTGATCGCCCGGCTCGGCGTGCCCGGGGTGGTGCACTCCATCGTGGTCGACACCGCGTTCTTCACCGGCAACTACCCGCAGGCCTGTTCGGCCGACGGGTGCTCGGTCAGCGGGTATCCCTCGCCCGAGGAGCTCACCGCCGATACGGACCCAGACCAGTGGCGGGAGATCGTGCCGCGCGCCCTGCTGACCGGCAACGCCAGGCACGCGTTCAGCGTGACCTCCGGCCGCCGGTCCACCCATATCCGGCTCAACATCTTCCCTGATGGCGGCGTGGCCCGGCTGCACGTCCACGGTGAGGTGGTACCCGATCCGGCCATGCTGGAGCGCCTCACAGTTGACCTGGCGGCCCTGGAGAACGGAGCGGACATCGCCGCGCGCAGCGACCAGTTCTACTCCTCGCCCCGCAACGTCATCTCTCCCGGGCTGTCCCGGGTAATGGGCGAGGGCTGGGAAACCCGCAGGCGCCGGAAGCCGGGCTACGAGTGGCTGGTCATCCGGCTAGCCGGGCGCGGCGTCATCCACCTCGCGGAGATTGACACATCCTGGTACCGGGGGAATCAGCCCGAGTCCGCCTCGCTGCAGACGATGGACGCCGCCGGGCCCCCGCCGGCCGGGTCGCTGGCCGATGAGCGGGCCTGGCGTGACCTGCTGCCCCGGGTCAGGCTGCTGCCCGACACCCCGCACCGGTTCCGGGTGGACGGCGGGCCAGCCACGCACGTCCGGCTGAACATCTTTCCCGACGGCGGCGTGGCCCGGCTGCGCCTGTACGGATCGCTGACCGATGACGGCCTGGCCGCCGTCCGGCGGCGCTGGGACGAGACCGCCTGACGCCGACCCGGGCCTGAGGTCCGGGAACCGGCTGACTGAGGTCAGCTGCGCAGCTGGGCGACCAGGACGTCGGATTGCTCGACGGTGCGCACCCCGAGGGCACTCGCCAGCGGCAGTACGCGGGTGCCGCCGGCCAGGAAGACCACCTGGTCGTTGAGGCAGGCGCACAGATCGGGATGCCGCTGGGCGACCGCCATCCGCTCGCGCAGCACCGCCTCCTGCCGGGCGGCCATGGCCGGCACTACCCGCTCCTCGAACGTCCGGCGCACCCTGCGGCCAATCGCCCGGCCGATGAACTTCGTGGCCGCGCCGAGGGCGGCATCGGCGATATCGTCTCCCACCGAGTTGAAGCCGGTGTGTTCCCCGCTCCAGGACGTCCTCGGCGGCGGCTGGCTCTGCCACGGCTCCGCCGGGTACCCGGGCGGCTGGGCCGGCGGGGGCCCGGCCGGATAACCCGGCGGCTGGCCCTGCGGCGGATCCGGGAACCCGGGTTGCTGGTACTGCGAGGGATCAGGGAACCCCGACGGCTGGTACTGCGACGGATCCGGGAACCCAGGCTGCGGGGGGCCGTACCCTGGCTGCGGCCCAGGCCCGCCCATCGGTCCCTGGGCCATCGCGGCCCACTCCGCCACCGAGTGCACCGCGGCGGCGCTGCCGCATTGCGGGCACGTCACTCCTGCCTGGCCGTATGTCACGCTTCATTGTGCGCCCCGGGTGCCGCCCCAGGGAGCGTTTTCGCCACTGCGACGCGGCGGTATTCGGCCAGCGCCGCGGTGACCGCCGCATCCTCGTCCGGCAGGTCCCGGGCTCGGCCCGCGGCGGCCTTACGCAGCCGGGCGGCCAGGGTGGCATCGCCGAGCACCGCGCGCACCGCGTCGGCGAGGTCCTGCGGGTCGCCCGGCGGAACGAGGATCGCGGCATCCTCCCCGGCCAGCTCGGGGATCCCGCCGACACGCGTGGCCACGATGGGTACCCCGGCCCGCAGCGCCTCCTGCAGGATGAGCGGCTGTCCCTCCCACACGCTGGGCAGCACGAACACATCCGCGGCGGCCAGCAGGGCCGGCACGTCGGCGCGCTGGCCGGTGAACCGCACCGTGAGTCTGAGCGATGCCGCCCGGGATTCCAGCCCGGCCGCGAGCGGGCCCTCGCCGACGATGACGAGCAGCGGCTCGGGCTGGATGTCGCCCCAGCGAGCGGCGGTGTCGAGCAGGAGGCCGAACCCCTTCTGCGCGGCCAGCCGGCCGACGGCCAGCACCATGGCCTGGCCGGGCACCACCCCGAATTCGGCGCGGATCGCCGCGCGCGTTTCCGCGGAAACGCCATCCGTCAGCGAGATGGGCACCACGGCGTGGCCGACCCGGCGCGCGCCCGCGGTACGCATACGGCCTTCCAGGTCGGCGGACACGCACAGCACCGAGTCGGCGTTCCGCGCGACGATCAGCTCGAGCACGCGGTAGATGACGCCGGTCAGGCCGCCCGCGGGAGGTGCGTTGTGGACGGTGACGATCAGCGCGGGCTTCGGGTCATAGACGGTGGGCCGGATGAACGCCGTTGCTATCGCGGTGAGCGCTCCGGCCCGCAGGCCATGTGCATGCACCACGTCAGGTCGCCAGGCCTGGAGCAGACTGCGCAGCCGGGTGATCGCCCGCAGGTCGCCGCGCACGCGCGGGCGCTCCGCGATCTCGACCGCGGTGAATCCGATCCGGCCCCCGCCGCTGAAGGCGAAGTCGTGATCGGTCTGCGCCGGGCCGAACACCTCGACCGGCAGGCCGCGGGCCGCGCAGCCAGCCGCGAGCATCTTGACGTGCCGCGCGGTCCCGCCTGTGCTGGTGCCAAGGGCCAGCGCGAGCCTCACGGGCGGATCACCCGGCGGAGGACCGCGCGCAGGTCTCCCCCGTCGGTCAGCGCCACGACGGCCAGGAAGGCCGCGAGTACGGCGCCGCTGGCCAGCAGGGAAACGGCCACGTTGAGCAGGAAGCCGCTCACCGGGACCCCGATCGCCACGCCTAGCCCGGCGGCCGTCCCGGCCAGCGCGCCGGCCAGCCCGGCGATCGCGGCCCGGGCACAGCCACGCAGCGCGCCGGGCCCGCGGAACCGGCGGACCAGCAGCAGCAGGGCCACCCCGGACCCGGTCAGCCCGATGGCGGTGCCCACCCCGAGCCAGGGTACGACCTGGGACGGCGGCACGAACGGCACGATCAGCAGGTCGGCGATGATCACGAGCAGCCAGCCGCCGCTGACCGCCATGGCCGAGGCGCGGCTCCGCCCGTCTGCATACAGCACCCGGGACAGATTGGCGGTTAGGCCGTAGCCGATGAGCCCGGGCGCGAACGCGGCCAGGGTCACGGCCAGTTGCCTGGCGTCAGCCGCCTGGCCCACGTGGGACTGGAAGACCCGGGCCAGCGGAATGCAGGTGCCCGCCATCGCGGCCGCCCCTAGCCAGGACGCCACCATCACGGCGCGGGTCGAGGTGGCCGTGGTGATGTCGAAGGTGTCGGCGCGCACGGACAGTTCGGGGAAGGCGCTGGTCGCGATCGGCACGGCCAGGACGGCGTAGGGCAGGAAGAAGACCGCCCAGGCGAAGCTGTAGAGGACCAGCGCGCCGCCGCCGACGCGCGAGTTGGCCAGCACGATCACCACCGCCACCGAGGCGTCCTGGGCGATGAGCGTGGCGACGCCGGCCACGGCCAGGGACCGGACCCGCCCGCCGATCCCGGCCGGGAACCGCAGCACCGGCCGCAGCCGCAGACGGAGCCGGGCGACCGGCACGGCCGGGGTCGCCACCAGCGCCGCGACCCCGGCCGTCGTCCCGGCGGCCAGGACGATCCAGGCGACGTCGGGCACCGGGCGGTTCAGGTCCTGGGATCCGTCCGCCACCGCGTCGAACCAGAAGTACGCCCCGATGACGACCAGGCTGGACAGCACCGGAGCCAGTGCGGGGGCGGCGAACCTCCGGTGCGCCTGCAGGATGCCGTACAGCACCACCGCCAGGCCGTAGAGGAGGATCTGCGGCGCGAACACGATGAGCATCCGGGTGCCCAGGGCGACCATGTCCGAGCGCGGGCACCCGGGCGCCGCACCAAGCAGCACCGATACCAGCGGCCGCGCGGCGATCGCCACCACCGCGCTGACCGGGACGAGCAGCAGCACCGCCCAGCTGAGCAGCGCAGCCGACGTCTGCCGGACCTGGTCGCGGTCCGCGGCCGGGCCGCGGGCCGGACCGGCCAGCACGGGCACCGCCACGGCGGTGAGTGCCCCGCCCATCACGATGTCATAGATGATGTTCGGCACCATGTTCGCGGTGGTGTAAGCGGTGCCGAGACACTGGGCCTGCACGGTATGCGCGAACACCACCTGCCGGCCGAAGCCGATCACCCGCGCCAGCATGGTGATCCCGCCGATCAGTACCGCAGCGCGGCCAATCCCCCCGACCCGTTGCCGAGCATTCCCCCGCTCGGCCAGCGGGATGATCACTCCGCTGGCGGGGCTGGATCGGTATTTTCAGCCGAACGGAGCGTGGTGGCAGCGCCAGGGAAGGTCGTCGCCTTCCCGCGCTGGTCGGGAATCAGCACCCTCGGCACCGGAACGGGGGGGCGGCGGCCCAGCATGTCCAGCCAGCGCAGGGGCGGCGTGCGCTCGATCACCTTGGTGAAGCTGACCTTCTCGCTGGCCGCGGTCAGGCCGGTGATCCCGGCGAGCAGCGCGACCCGGGCCGGCCTCGGCAGGCCCGCCGCCGCGGCGCCCAGCACGGCGCCCAGGGCGTTCGCCCCGCAATCGCCGAGCATGGCCCGCTCGCTCAGGTCCTCGGGCAGCAGTGCCAGTGCCGCCGCCAGAGGCGGCAGCGGTGCCAGTGCCGCCGCCAGCGGCGCGGCGACGCCGGCCCCGCGGCCGGTGCGGGATCCGCCCGCGCCGATCAGCGCGCCGGAGGCGACGGCGACCTTGATGGCCCGGCCCGGCCGCAGGTCGAACAGGTTGAGCAGGTTCGCTCCCCCGGCCACGAGCCCGGCGTTGATGACGACATCGGCGGGCGAGCCTCCGGCCAGCATGGCGCTGACGATCCCGGTGACGCCGATGCCGCCCAGCTTGACCGTGCCGGTGGTGACTTCGCCGTTCCGCAGGGCGCCCAGATGGCCGCGGAACCCGCGCCGGTCCCCGGACCCGGCCAGGTCGTCGTGGGCACCGAAGGCCGCTGCTCCCGCCCCCGCGGCCGCTACGGCCAGGGCAGGCCGCCACGCGCCCGGACCCGCCGGACCCGCAGGCCCGGTTACCGACCGCAGGCCGGCCTGAGCCAGCGCGCCGACGATCGCGCCGGCCGCCACCGCGGGTCCCTCGAGCAGGGTGACCGGTTCGCCCCGGTGATTGGTGCGCGACCAGGTCTTGGTCCCGCCCGGCGGCCGCCGGCTCGCGGCGGCGTATGCCAGCCTGGCCGCGCCCGCCGCGGTCACACCCGCCACCGCGACCGCGATCAGCCCCGCCCGGCTCACTTCTTCGGCTTCTTGCTGGCCGGTGAGGCCGTCGCGGTCGGGGACGCGCTCGCGCTGGGCGTGGGCGCGGGACTCGGCGCCACCGCGCTGGCGCCGTTGGCGAACCCGTAGCTGCCCGGATTGCCGCCGTTCAGCTGCGTGGCCAGCGCCTGGATCACCACGGTCTGCCCGGCCACGAAGTCGGTGTCATCGACTGTGGAAACCTTGCTGGCCGCGGTGCTCGCGCGCAGCACGGCGATCGGGCTGCCGGGGCCCGAATCCGCCGAGACCCCCGCCACGACGGTGGCCGAGCTCTTCGCGGCCAGTTCCTCGGCCACGGGCACGAGCAGCTGGTCGAGCGGATCGGCGCTGCCGCCAGACGGCGCGGTCTGCGGGGTCACGATCACCGCCAGCGTGGCCGGGTCTGAGGGCTGCCCGCTGATGGTCAGGAACCCCGCATTCGCGTACGCGCCGAGCATGGTCTGCGCGTTGGTGTCCTGCTGGCTGGCCGCCGGCGTGCTGGTGACCGGCGGGACGCTCGCCTGCGGGGCGCCCGCCAGCGTGAGGATCTCGCTGGCTATCACCTGTGCGGCCTGCTGCTGGTAGGTCGTGCCGGTGTTCAGCACGATGTTGTCAGCCGCCGACATGGCCAGGTTGATCTGGTTCAGGCCGTCCAGCGTGGTGTCGCTGTTGTCGAAGAACTTGGACTGCAGCGCGATCTGCCCGGTGACCGTGGCCCCCGCGTCCTGCGTCGCGGCGTTGCTGATCGCGGTGACCACCGAAGCCGGGGCGCCGGGCTCGGTGATGATCAGCAGGCGCTGGCCCGCCAGCAGGTTGTGCAGCACCACGGGCTGGACGGCCTGGGCGTAGTTCTGGCCGAGGTCGGCCTGCTGCTGCGCCGCGTCCCGCTGGCTGCTCGCCTGGTTGAGCTCGTTCTGCAGCTTGGCGGTGGTCTGGTTCAGCAGGTTGTACGTGGGGCCCTGCAGTTCGGTGGAGCCGAGCACGATGCCGATGGCCAGCGCGAGGAACACGGCCACGATGGATACCAGGTGGTAGCGAAAATCGATCACTAGAGTTTTCCGGTCAGCCAGTAGGAAAAGGAATGCCAGGTCGCTTCGAAGTACCTGGCCAGGACGGGTTCGGCCGGTGAGAACAGTACGGCCACGAGCACGGTCACGGCCGCCGCCAGCACCAGCACCAGCAGCGACCAGCCGGAGATCCGGCTGTGGTACAGCTGGTGCACGCCCCGGGCGTTGACCAGCTTCCCTGCTACCCGCAGGTGCGTGATAAAGGTACTCGACATGCCCGGCCGGCCCTTGTCGAGAAACTCCTCCAGCGTGTGGTGGGTGCCCACGACGGCGATCAGGCTCGCGCCCTTGGCGTCGGCCATGAGCAGCGCGACGTCCTCGCTCGTCCCGGGAGCGGGCAGGGTGATGCCGGCCAGGCCGAGGTCATGGACCCGGGCGAGCCCTGGTGCGCGGCCGTCCGGGTAGGCGTGCACCACGAGTTCCGCCCCGCAGCACAGCGCCTCGTCGGACACCGAATCCATGTCCCCGAAGATGACGTCGGGCAGGTAACCGGCCTCGAGCAGGGCGTCCGCGCCGCCGTCCACCCCGACCATCACCGGCTTGTACTCGCGGATGTAGGGCCGGAGGGCGGCCAGATCCTCGCGGTAGTGGTAGCCGCGCACCACGACCAGGGCGTGCCGCCCGGCCATGTCCGTCTCCATCTCGGGCGCCGGGATCCCGTCGGTGAGCAGGGAATGCTCACGCCGGAGGAATTCCAGGGTGTTCGCGGCGAACGACTCGATCTGCACCGCGACCAGGGCCCGGGCCTCGGTCATGGCCGCCTCGACCGACTCCCGGGTCAGCGGCGTGCCCTTGGCGATGACCTGGTCGCCGAGGTACAGGGTCTCCTGGTCCAGCCGTACCACCGTGCCGTCGGCGACCCGGACCATGACGTCCGGTCCCGCCCCGTCGATGACCGGGACGCCCGCGTCGAGCAGCAACTGCGGGCCGAGGTTCGGGTACCGCCCGGTGATGCTCATCGAGGCGTTGACGACCGCCGAGACCTTCCGCCTGATCAGTTCCTCGGCGCTCACCCGGTCCAGGTCGGAATGATCGATGATGGCGATGTCGCCCGGATTGAGCCGGTTGGTGATCGTCTTCGTCCTGCGGTCCACGCGCGCGACGGCGACGATGCCGGGCGGCTCCCCAGCTCGGCCCCGGAACACAGGCGGAATCACGGACGGCAACTTCATCGAGTCCATCCTGCCAGAGCCCATGACCTGGAACGGCCACGTTGGCGTTCACGGCGTGTCATAGACGATCCGACTGATCGTGACAACGGGTGACACATGGTGCGCTCCCTGGGGGGTTCTGGGGCCTCCGGGTTTTGTCAGACCCGTCAGGTAATGTGACAATCGTGATCAAACGGGCGGGCTTCACGGAGGCGGACGCCGAGGCACACGTTCACGGGATCTGCTTCAAGACCGGCCCGCCGGAGCGGATCGGCGTCGAACTCGAGTGGCTGGTCCGCGATCCCCGGGATCCAGCGCTGCCGGTCCGGGCGGAGCAGGTAGCCGCCGCCCTGGACCATTTCACCCCCTTCGAGGCCGGTATCCCGGCCAGCAAACAGGGCTACCAAGGACAAGAACGACGTATCGTTCAGTATCAAATTCCGGCTCTTCCCTCAGGTGCCACCCTGACGGTGGAGCCCGGCGGGCAACTCGAGCTGAGCTCGGCGCCCGCGGCTACCCTCGGTGACCTGGTTGAGGTGACCGGGCAGGACCTGGCCGCTCTGCGTGACGCGGCCGCGGCGGCCGGTCTGGAACTCTGCGGCTACGGCCTTGACCCGCTGCGCCCTCCCCGGCGTGTGCTCGACCTGCCGCGGTACGCGGCGATGGAAAGGTTCTTCGACCGCGACGGCCCGTGGGGCCGCCAGATGATGTGCGGTACCGCGTCGGTCCAGGTCTGCCTGGACGCGGGCGACGACAGCCCGGGCGAATCCGGTTACCGGTCGCGCTGGCGGCTGCTGCACGCCATCGGGCCGGTGCTGGTGGCCGCGTTCGCCAACTCCCCGCTGTACCGCGGGCGGCCCACCGGCTGGCGTTCGGCCCGCCAGCAGGTGTGGGCCAACATGGACCCAGGCCGGACCCGCGCCCCGGCCGCCGACGGGGACCCACGCGACGCCTGGGCCGCCTACGCCCTGGACGCCGAGCTGATGTGCGTCCGGAAGCCCGGCTCGACCGACTGGACCGCGCCGCCGGGGCTGACCTTCCGCGACTGGGTGCGGGACGGCGGCTCTGGGACGCTGCGGCCGCCTACTCCGGAGGACCTGGACTATCACCTGTCCACGTTGTTCCCGCCGGTCCGGCCGCGCGGGCACGTGGAGTTGCGCATGATCGACGCGCAGCCAGGCGACGGCTGGATCGTGCCCACGGCCGTGGCCACGGCCCTGGCCGGCGATGAGCGCGCGGCGGACGCCGCGATGGCCGCCGCCGAACCGGTGTGGGACGGGCCGGGCCCGCCCGACCCGTGGCTGCGCGCGGCCCGGTCCGGCCCGGCCGATCCGGTCATCGGCCAGGCCAGCCGGCAGTGCTTCGAGGCCGCCGACGCGGCGCTGGGCCGGGCATCCGCGCCCGCGCCGATCCGCCGGGCGGTGGCCGATTTCACCGAACGATACGTGCTGCAAGACCGATGTCCGGCCGACGACCAACTGGAGGAAGTCACATGACGGAGTCTCAAGGGGGGTCTGGGGGGATGGGTCCCCCCAGGAAAGAGCAAGCACTACGCCAGGTAATCGCGAGGGAACTGACCGGCGCGCGCCAGCGGACGGCGCTGCTCACCGACAGCGTGGACGAGGCCGACCTGGTCAGACAGCACTCACCGCTAATGTCCCCGCTGGTCTGGGATCTGGCGCACATCGCCAACCAGGAAGAACTCTGGCTGCTGCGGGAGGTCGGCGGGCGTGAGCCCATGCACCCGGAGATCGACCCGCTGTACGACGCGTTCGAGCACCCCCGCTCCGAACGCCCGACGCTGCCGCTGCTGCCGCCGGCGCAGGCGCGGGCCTACGGCCACGAGGTGCGGGGCCGGGTCCTGGACCTGCTGGAGCGGGCCCGGTTTGACGGTCCCCGCCTGCTCGGCGACGGGTTCGCGTTCGGCATGATCGCCCAGCACGAGGCGCAGCACGACGAGACGATGCTGATCACCCACCAGATCCGGAAGGGCGCTCCGGTGCTCGCCGCCGCGGCACCCGCCCCGGCGCCCGCGGACGCGCTGCGGCTGCCCCCCGAGGTGCTCGTGCCGGGCGGCCCGTTCACCATGGGCACTTCCGCCGAGCCCTGGGCGCTGGACAACGAGCGCCCCGCGCACACCGCGGACGTGGCGCCGTTCTTCATCGACACCGCACCGGTGACCTGTGGCGCGTACGCCGAGTTCATCGCGGACGGCGGATACGACGATCCCCGCTGGTGGACCGCTGACGGCTGGGCCCACCGGCAGCGGGCGGGGCTGTCCGCGCCGCTGTACTGGAGCCGGGACGGCGGGCAGTGGGTCCGCGCGGTGTTCGGGGTGACCGAGCCGGTCCGGCCGGAAGAACCGGTGCTGCACGTGTGCTGGTACGAGGCCGACGCGTACGCCCGGTGGGCGGGGCGGAGGCTGCCGACCGAGGCCGAGTGGGAGAAAGCGGCCCGGTTCGACCCGGCGACCGGCCTGTCCCGCCGGTTCCCCTGGGGCAACGCGGACCCGGAGGCCGCGCACGCCAACCTCGGCCAGCAGTTCCTGCGTCCGGCCCCGGCCGGCTCGTACCCGGCCGGGGCGGCGCCCTGCGGAGCCCGGCAGCTGATCGGGGACGTCTGGGAGTGGACGAGTTCGGATTTCCTGCCGTATCCGGGGTTCAGCGCCTGGCCCTACCGGGAGTATTCGGAGGTATTCTTCGGCCCCGAGTGCAAGGTGCTCCGCGGCGGGTCGTTCGCGGTCAGCCCGGTGGCCTGCCGGGGTACGTTCCGGAACTGGGACTACCCGGTCCGCCGGCAGATCTTCGCCGGCTTCCGGACGGCCCGCTCGGCGGCGGCCGAGACCGCCTGATGTGCAGGCACCTGGCCTACCTCGGGCCTGCGGCCACGCTGCGTTCGGTGATCATCGACCCGCCGCATGGCTTGTACCGGCAGGCCTGGGCGCCACGCCGGCAGCGGCACGGGACGGTGAACGCGGACGGGTTCGGGGTCGGCTGGTACGCGCCCGGCGACCGGGATCCGGCCAGGTACCGGCGGGCCGAACCCATCTGGGGCGACGAATCCTTCGCCGACGTGGCCCGGGTGACCATGTCTTCCGCGGTCCTGGGGGCAGTCCGCTGCGCGACGGCCGGCACCGCCCCGGGACCCGCCTCGGTCGCGCCGTTCGCGGCCGGCCGCTGGCTGTTCAGCCACAACGGGGCGATCGACGGGTGGCCATCGTCAGCCGCCGGGCTCGCCGCGACGCTGCCGGCCGCGACGCTGCTCGGGCTGGAGGCCCGGGTGGACTCGGCGCTGCTGTGGGCGCTGGTGCGGCACCGGCTGGACCTCGGCCTGTCCCCCGCCGACGCGCTGGCCGATACCGTCGCGACGCTGCAGGCGGCGGGCGTGACCGGGCGGTTCAACTTCCTGCTCACCGACGGCCGGGTGATCGCCGCCACCGCCGCCGGTGACACCTTGTGGCACCGGGTCTCCGGACAGGCTGTCGTCGTCACCTCGGAGCCCGGCGACGACGAGCCGGGCTGGACGGAGGTCCCCGACGGCTCGGCCGTCACCGCGACCGCCCGGGACGTCCAGGTGACCGGGCTCACCTCAGACGAAAGGATCGCGATCCCTTGACATCACTTGACCGCCGGCTGCCGCCCGGCTTCCTCGCCGGATCGCTGCGCGCGGACGCGCGCGGCGGGCTCGCGTCGGACCCGAAGTCGCTGCCGCCCAAGTGGTTCTACGACGCGCAGGGCAGCGCGCTGTTCGAGAAGATCACTGAGCTGCGCGAGTACTACCCGACCCGCGCCGAGCGGGAGATCCTGCAGGCCACCGCGGCCGGGATCGCCAGGCAGACGCGGGCCCGGACGCTGGTGGAGCTCGGCTCGGGGTCATCGGAGAAGACGCGGCTGCTGCTCGACGCGCTGCGGGCGGCGGGCACGCTGCGCTGCTATGTGCCCGTAGATGTCAGCGAGCCGGCCCTGGTCGCGGCGGGAGACGCGCTGTCCGCCGAGTACCCGGGGCTGGACGTGCGGGCCGTGGTGTCGGACTTCGAGGAGCACCTGGGGTTCCCCGCGGACGGCGACACGCCCGGGCCCCGGCTTCTGGCCTTCCTCGGCAGCACGATCGGGAACCTGCTGCCCGGCCAGCGCGCCGCGTTCCTGACCCAGGTCCGGGCCGGGCTGCGCCCGGGCGACTTCTTCCTGCTCGGCACCGACCTGGTCAAGGACCCGGCCACGCTGGTCGCCGCGTACGACGACGACTCGGGCGTCACCGCCGAGTTCAACAAGAACGTCCTAGCGGTGCTGAACGCCGAGCTGGGCGCCGACTTCGACCCCGATGAGTTCGAGCACGTGGCGGTATGGGACGCCGAGGCCGAATGGATCGAGATGCGGCTGCGCTCGCTGGCCGACCAGATCGTGCACCTGCCCGCGATCGGGCTCACCGTGCGGTTCGCCGCCGGGGAGGAGATGCGCACCGAGGTATCGGCCAAGTTCCGCCGCTCCGGGGTGCGGGCCGAGCTGGCCGCGGCCGGCCTGGCCATGCGCTCGTGGTGGACGGATTCCGCGGCGCAGTTCGGCCTGTCGCTGTCGGTTCCCGCCTAAGGCAGGCGATAGATGCGGCAGCCTGACTGGTAAGAGGGGTGTTGTCTAGCGGACCAGCTCGGTCCCCGTTAGTCGGTCCAGGCACGACGGAGGCGTTCGCGGGCCTCATTCTCGGATAGCGAGACGACCGGTTGCCCGGCCGCGTGCTGGTACTTGGCGTCGTAGGCCCGCGTCCAGACACCGGCCGCCCACGACCGCTGGAGTTCGTCCGCGCTGAACGGCTTGCCACGGGCCTCGCCATAGGCCGCGAGGAACTGCTCAGTTTCCTCGACGGTGGCCAGCTCGTCCGCGCTGACGGTCGAATACAGCGCGGCAGCGAAGCCGGCCAGGACGGCTTCGCTGCCGGCGGTCACGCTGTCCCAGTCGTGAACCACCAGGAGGTTGCCGCCGCTCCAGCGCAGGTTGCCGGCCAGCCAGTCGCAGTGGCCGATCACGGCTTCGGACGCGCCGGCTTGCAGCCGGTCACGGGCACGGCGCCCGGCGCCGTCGATCCACCCGGGACCCGCCACCTCGTTGAGGTTGACGTCAGAGTCCCCGGGACGCGGCCACAGCCCGGCCCCGGCGTGATCCCAGGCCGCCCACGGCGGTGCCGGGTCCAAAGTGGACACCTCGGCAGGCCGCGGGGCGAGCTTGACCAGCCGCGCGAATGCCTCTGCGAACGCCCACGCCGCGCGATCCGCGCCCGGCAGCAAGGCGCCGCCGGGAACGTAGGTCTCGGCAGTAGCCACGGCGTCACCGAACGGGGCGGCGCCGGTCAGCGGCTCAGGGCACGGATAGCCGGACTCGAAGAGCCGGCGCTGGACCTCCACGCACGCCGCCACCCGCGGCGAAGCGGGACGCACCTTGACCACCACCGCCCGGTCATCAGCCAGCCGGAGCCCGATCACCGCTGAGAGGTACCCGGACCTGAAGATCTCATCGGCAGGCGCGCTGCCGAGATGCTCCACGCACCAATGAGCAAGGCGGCCCGGATCGACGTCACGCGCGCGAGATGACATCTGATCATCCTCACACGAACTGCTGGTGGACCAGTGTGCCGCGCGATGAGGCTTCCCGACATCACCCCCGACGAGGTGGCCTAAGTTCCTGGGCGGAGGAGGTTCACTCCACCCCCAACCCGCATGCGCCTGGGAATGGCAGCTGCCGCCGGCCACGACCGCGACCTTGCGTGAAGGGGTGGGGACGTGGGTCCGGCCGGATCAGCGCCGGGCCATGAGCATAATCATGATCCGTGCCCGGTTAGGAACGAGAAGTCATGGCCACCGCCGGATAGCGGGCTTGACTGGGAGTTCGTGCTCAGCGGTAACGTTCCCGGAACGGTCCGGGCATACCGTTGCTGCGTGGGCCAGGTCCAGCCAGCACCGGGGCATGCACCGAGCGCGCCGGGGGGCACCGTACGCCGGTTCCGCGCGATGTCACCGGCGCTTGCGTGGGTGCTGGGCGGCGCGGTGCTGATGCTGGCGGTGGCCGCTGTCGTGCTAACGGCCCGCATCGGTCAGCTGTCGATCGGCATCCCAGCTGGCGTGGTCATCGTCTTGACCTTTGCCGCGGTGGGGCTGGTGATCGCGCGCCGCCAGCCGGGCAACCCGATCGGCTGGATCATGGTCGTGTTCACGCTGGTGTACGTTCTCGGCGCCGCCGCCAGCGACTACGCGGTGCTGTATTACCGCCTCGGCCACCACGGGCTTCCGCTGGCTCCGCTGGCCCTGCTGCTGAGCGCGGTGCAGGTGCCGTCGTTCGCCATGTTCCCGGTGGTCATCCTGCTGTTCCCGGACGGCAGAGTGCCGGGTCGCTCATGGCGGTGGGCGGTGCGGACGTACGCCGGGCTGGTGGCCTTCGTGCTGGCCCTCTTGCTCGCTGCGCCGGCCGCGGCGCTGGCCGATCACGGCGTACGCCTCGACTCTCGAGGCAATCTGACCAGTAGCGGTCATCTGGCCGAGTGGCTGGCTAATCCGCCTGGCTGGCTGATCGTCCCGGTCATCGCCGCGATCATCGCCATCGGCCTGTCCTTCGTCGGGCACCAGGTGCTCAGCTGGCGGGCAGCCGATGGTGACCGCCGCCAGCAGCTGAAGTGGCTGGCCTGCGGCGGGGCGGTAGCTGCCGCATCGCTGCTCTTGGCCGCGGCGCTCGGCGTGGCCGAGCTGCTGGCCGGGCTGGCCGCCCTGCCGGTCGGCATCGGCGTCGGGATCTTGCGGTACCGGCTGTATGACATCGACCGCATCATCAGCCGCACCCTGGCCTACACGCTGGTGACCGGCCTGCTGATCGGGGTGTACGCGGGCCTGGTCCTGCTAGCCACCCGGATCCTGTCGGTCCATACCCCTGTGGCGGTGGCGGCCGCCACGCTGGCCGCGGCGGCGCTGTTCACCCCGCTGCGGCGGCGGGTGCAGCAGGCCGTCGACCGGCGGTTCAACCGGGCCCGCTACGACGCGGACCAGACCGTGGCCGCGTTCGCGGCCCGGCTCAAGGACGCCGTCGACCTCGACTCGATCCGGGATGACCTGGTCGGTACCGTCCACCAGGCCCTGGAACCCGCGCACGTATCGGTATGGGTCAGCCACGGCGGCTGAAGCGCGCATTCCGCAGCACCGCCGGACGATCAGCCCGGCGCGCGGCATGGCCGGCCAGTCCCCTTGCAAGAGCTGTACCAATTACCTTGTGGTAAAGCTCTTGCAAGAGACGTGACGCTGTCACACCCATCGGTTCCGCGGAGGCGCCGACCTGCATGCCGGACGGATCAGGCGCACCGTGGGCATCAGACGTCGCGGGCAGAGCCGTTGAGGCGCTCCAGGAGGCGGACGGTCACGGTGTCGCCGGCCTGCTTGCCGATGGCCTTGCGGATGTCGGCCTTGACTGGGAGCTTGTGGGTGCCGTCGCCCAGGGCCATGAACGAGCTGCGGAAGGGGTGGCCGTCGATGGTCCCGCGCACCTTGACCAGGCCGCGGGTGCCGAAGAAGGTCACGGACTCCGGCCATATGACGTAGGTCCAGCCGCCTTTGGCCTCGCTCTGCCGCAGGGTCGCGGTGAATTCCTTGTTCATGGTCTGCCTCCTCACCACTAGGACCGCGGCCCGCGGCCGAACTCATCGCGGGAAGAAGTGCGTCTGGGGCCGGTCCAGCCGTTGCCCGTCCAGGGAGATGTCGACCTTCTCGTTGTAGAAGGCGATCAGGCCGGCGATGGGCAGCAGCTGCCGGGTCGGGAAGTCGTAGCTCCAGGCCAGGTCGGCGTGCACCGTGCCGGCCGCCCGGACGGACCAGTAGCCGCTGGTGGTGCCCTTGTACGGGCACGCGGTCACGGTGCCGGAGGGGACGAGGTGCGCGAAGTCGACGTCGGTGCGGCTCAGGTAGTAGCGGGTGGGCAGGCCGGTCTCGAAGACCATCACCAAGGAGCCCGCGTCGGCCAGCACGACGCCGTCCAGCTCCACGCGGACCCGCCGGTTGGAGCGCAGCGCGTCGACCCGGGTGTACGGGCTGCGCGGATGGACGAACACCTGCTCGTCCTCCTCGAACCAGGCGTCCATGGCAGCCCACTCGAAGCGGACCGTACCGCTCAGCCCCGCAATGGGTGATTCGGTCAGGACCCGGGCGGCGCGCGGCCGGTGCAGGTCCCCGACCCTCAGGCCGCGCAACTCGACGACGCCGCGGCCGGTCTGCTGGATGTGTCCCTCGGGCTCCAGCAGATCCTGGCGCACATCGGCCAGCGGGACGTAGTACTGCGGGTAGTTCGGCCATTCCCACACGTACAGCGCCCGGGTGGTGTCCAGCACCTTCTCGCACCGGAGGAACGCCCGGATCCGCCGCGGCACCGGTTCGACATGGTTCACCGTGGTGATCGCGGCCGGATAGTAACTCATGGCTCGGCTCCCTCCTGAGGATAATGATCGTGCCATGTCGAGGACGGGCCGGCGGCTCCGACCCGGTGGTGAGAGCACACCGACGGTGGAGGGAATCCGATGAAGTACTTGCTGCTTATTTACGGCAACCAGGAGAAGTGGGCCTCGATCCCGGCCGAGGAATGGCCGGAGGCCATCGCCAAGCAGGACGCGTTCAACCGCAAGTACCAGGCGACCGGCGAGCTCATCGGCGCCTACGGGCTGGCCGACGCGGCGGCGGCCCGGCTGGTGCGCCGGGAGGGCGGGCTGCCGGCCGTCACCGACGGGCCCTACCTGGAGACCAAGGAGTACATCGCGAGCTTCTATCTGCTCGACTGCGAGAGCGAGGAGCGCGCGCTGCAGATCGCGGCGGACATGCCGTGGGCAGACGTGGAGCCGGTGGAGTTCTGGCCGGTCCTGCACGAGGTCAAGCCCGACCTTTGACCGGCAGCCGGGGCGTCGAGGACCTGCTGCGGGAACTGGCACCGCAGGTCCTCGCCGCGCTGGTGCGCCGGTACGGGCAGTTTCACCTGTGCGAAGACGCCAGCCAGGAGGCGCTACTGGCGGCGGCCCTCCAGTGGCCAGCCGACGGGATCCCGCAGAACCCGCGCGGCTGGCTGGTCACGGTCGGCTCGCGGCGCCTGATGGATCAGGTCCGCAGCGAACAGTCGCGGCGGAACCGCGAGGAACTCATCGCGGTGGCCACCCCGCAATCGGAGCTGCTCGGTCCTCCGGCCGACGCCGAAGCCACCGACCGCGACGACTCGCTGGCCCTGCTATTCGGCTGCTGCCATCCGGAGCTGTCCGCGCCCAGCCAGATCGCGCTGACCCTGCGCGCGGTGGGCGGGCTGTCCACGGCGCAGATCGCCGCGGCCTTCGGCGTACCGGAGGCGACGATGGCGCAGCGGATCAGCCGGGCTAAGCAGACGATCAGGGAGAGCGGGTCCGACTTCAGCTTGCCGGCCGGGGCGGAGCGGACCGAGCGGCTGCGCGCCGTGCTCCACGTGCTGTACCTGATCTTCAACGAGGGCTATACCGCCAGCGACGGGGACGAGCTGACCGTGCCCGCCCTGTCGCAGGAGGCGATCCGGCTCACCCGCTGGCTTCACCGGCTGCTGCCGGAGAACAGCGAGGTGGCCGGCCTGCTGGCGCTGATGCTCCTGACCGACGCACGGCGGCCCGCCCGGACGCTACCGGACGGGTCGCTGGTCCCGCTGGCCGAGCAGGACCGGCAGAAGTGGGATCACGAGCTGATCGCCGAGGGAACCGCGCTGATCAGCGCGGCGCTTCCGCGCGGCGAGGCGGGCCCGTACCAGCTCCAGGCGGCCGTCGCCGCCGTCCACGACGAGGCCGCGACCATGGCCGACACCGACTGGCCGCAGATCCTCTCGCTGTATGACCTGCTGCAGACGCTCGCGCCCAATCCCTTCACCGCCCTCAACCGCGCGGTGGCCGTGGGCATGGTGCACGGACCGGAGGCGGGCCTGCGGGTGCTGCAGGACCTGGCCGCGGACAAGCGGCTGGCGCGTCACCACCGCCTGCTGGCCACCCGGGCGCACCTGCGGGAGCTGGCGGGCCAGACGCAGGCGGCGGCCGCGGACTACCTGGAGGCGGCGCGGCACGCGACCAGCCGGCCCGAACGCCGCTACCTGGCCGTCCAGGCCGCGCGGCTGGCGGATCCGTAATCCCGCCCGCCGGGCCGGCTAACGCGGCGTCAGCCACGCGGGGCGTCCGGCGGAATCGGTCAGGGATCGGACGGTTCGTTAGGTAGAAAGTGTTCAAGAACCTTGTCCCCGATGCTGATCGTTCCTCCGGACAGGATGTCCGCCCGGAGGCCGCCGCGGTGGAGGAGGTCCTTGATGATGCCGGGGCGGGTGAGCTGCTGCAGGTGGCGGCAGGGCTCGCACAGCTCGATCCCTACGCACTCGACGTCGCCGATCCGGAACCGCTTTCCGACCAGGTCGTTTACCCGGACGCCGCGTACTACGACCTGCCGCCGGGACTGTGTGCCGCTGAGGCCGACATCTTCGAGAGCCTCGGCTTCGATCAGGGTCAGGGCCTCGCCAACTGGAGCCCCGTCACGGAAGAAGTGGCGGTCGCCCTCCAGGCCGTGACCTGCGATCGCGCGGACGGAGCTGACCGGGCCCAGCGCGTCGCTGGCTCCGATATTGATGGCCTCGACATGCATGCCATCCATCATCTCGTCGGCCCGCGGGCGCGCCAACGGGTTAATTCGCGAACCTCGCCGTTCGAGGTGTCATGCCGTTTTGCGAGGGTATGGCATCCAGGCCGACGAAGGCGTGGGTACCGTGAACGGCCGCGGAATCGGCCGTCAGGGAGGGAAGGAAGTAATCGTGAGCGAGTTCGAGAACCTGAAGAACGACGCAGAGCAGTTCATGCAGCATGACCAGGGCGGCCAGCAGGGCCAGGGCGGCCAGGACCAGTACGGCCAGGACCAGGGCGGCCAGCAGGGCCAGGGCGGCCAGGACCAGGGCGGCCAGCAGGGCCAGGGCGGCCAGGACCAGGGCGGCCAGGACCAGTACGGGCAGCAGGA
>Ga0208324_1000118_pt1 | contig 46617 bp, 43 predicted proteins | sample Sb_taG_2_FD_187707 | JGI IMG/M metagenome (GOLD analysis project Ga0208324, IMG submission 187707) | Peat soil microbial communities from Weissenstadt, Germany - Sb_50d_5_LS metaG (SPAdes) (version 2) | ecosystem: Environmental > Terrestrial > Soil > Wetlands > Peat | place: Germany... | reverse complement strand
CCGAACCACCCGGCGTGATGCCGGGGATTTGGGGCCGCACCTATGTGCGCTGGCGTCGGCGGTCAGAGCGCGGCGACCGCCTCCGCGGTGGCTTCGCCGCTCCGGACTGCGCCCTCCATATAGCCGTCTCTCCCACGTCTGCCCGTCGAGCACCTCGGCGTTCGGCGTGAGCCACGGCCGTTCCAGGTCGGTGCGCGCGGCGAGCCGGCCGAAGCGGAGCAGGCCCTGGGCCAGGTCCGCGACGGCGAAGGGCGAGATACGCGGGGCGGCGCCCTTGTGCGGCTTCACCAGGGACCGCTTGCCCCCCAGGTCGAGCAGCAGGCTTCCCTCGTCGTTCCAGGTCCGGAAGGTCGACAGCCCCAGCTCGCCGACCAGCTGGTACATCCGGCTGTGCCCCTCGCCGAGCCACGCCCCGCCGAGCTCGAGCGGCGTGCCGTCGTCCAGCACCAGACCCTCGGTGCGCCCGCCGGCGCGCTCACGGGCCTCGATCACGGTCACCTCGTGCCCGCTCGCCACGAGCCGTCGGGCGGCGGCCAGTCCGGCCAGCCCGGCGCCGACCACGACGACATTGCTCATCCGCTCTCCTTGGACGGCCGTCGCCAACCTATCAGCGGGTCCCGGGCCCGCGCGTAAGCTGGCCGCGGCCAGCCTCGGCGCTCGGCCAGATATCCCGTTCGGAGGTGTTCTTGTGATCGATCTTTCCGGCCGCGTGGTCGTCGTCACGGGCGGCAACAGCGGCATCGGGCTCGGCATCGCCCGGGGCGTCGCCCGGGCCGGCGCCTCCGTCGCGATCTGGTCGCGCCGCGCCGAGCGCAACGCCGGGGCGGTCGCCGAGCTGGAGGGGCTGGGTGCCACGGCGATCGGTGTCCGGTGCGACGTCGGCGACGAGGCCGACGTGGCCGGCGCCATGCGGGCGACGCTCGATCGGTTCGGCCGCCTCGATTGCCTGGTCGCCAACGCCGGGACGGCCGGCAAGCAGTCGTTCACGGACATGTCGCTCGGCGAATGGCGCCGGGTGCTGCAGGTCAACCTGGACGGTGCCTTCTTGTGCCTGCGGGAGGCGGCCCGCGTGCTGGTCGGGCAGGGGCAGGGCGGGTCACTGGTCGGCGTGTCGTCGACCAGCGCGATCGACGGGGCTCCCGGCCAGCAGCACTACGCCGCCAGCAAGACCGCGCTGCTCGCGGTGATGCGCGGCCTGGCCGTCGAGCTGGCCCGGCACAAGATCCGGTGCAACAGCCTCATGCCCGGCTGGACCGACACCGAGCTGCTGGCCGAGGCGAAGACGCACGAGAAGTTCGTGAACGCCACGATCGCCCGCACGCCGGTCCGCCGGTGGGGTACGCCGCACGATTTCGAGACCGTCGGGGCGTTCCTCGCCGATCCCGCGCTCGTCTTCCATACCGGGGACAGCATGGTCGTGGACGGCGGTTACACGATCTTCTGACCGCCGTAGGCTTGGCCGGTGAGCGTGTGTGCGTCGTGCGGTCACCGGAACCAGCCGGAGGCGAAGTTCTGCTCCCAGTGCGGTCTCGCGCTGGCCGGGGCCCGGCCGCCTTCTCATGAGGAACGCAAGGTCGTGACGGTGCTGTTTGCCGACCTGGTGGGTTTTACCTCCCGGGCCGAGCAGATAGACCCGGAGGATGTCCGCGCGCTGCTGTCCCCGTTTTACGCACGGTTGCGGGCCGAGCTGGAGCGGTTCGGCGGGACGGTGGAGAAGTTCATCGGCGATGCGGTGATGGCGCTGTTCGGGGCGCCGGCCGCGCGTGAGGATGATCCGGCGCGGGCGGTGCTGGCCGCGCTGGCGATCCGGGACTGGGTTCGGGGGGAGGAGCGGATCCAGGTCCGGCTGGCCGTCAATACCGGGGAGGCGCTGGTGCTGCTGGGTGCCCGCCCGGTCGAGGGGGAGGGGATGGCCGTCGGGGATGTGGTGAACACGGCGGCGCGGCTGCAGGCCGCCGCGCCGGTGAACGGGATCCTGGTCGGCGAGCGCACCTTCCGGGCCACGCGCGGGGTGATCGAGTACCGCCCGGGCCCGCCGGTGACGGCGAAGGGCAAGCGGGAGCCGGTGCCGGTGTGGGAGGCGCTGCGGGTGCATGGCCGGCTCGGGGCCGAATTCTGGCCTCGCGCCAGGACGGCCCTGGTGGGCCGGGACCGGGAGCTGGGCGTGCTGCGCGATGCGCTGGTCCGGGTGCGGGCGGAGCGGTCGGTGCAGCTGGTGACCGTGGTGGGGGTGCCAGGGATCGGAAAGTCCCGGCTGCTGTATGAGCTGTGGCAGGCCGCCCGGGCGGACCTGGAGCCGGTCACCTGGCGGCTGGGCCGGTCGCTGCCGTACGGGGAGGGGGTCAGCTTCTGGGCGCTGGCGGAGATGGTCAAGGCGCAGGCGGGCATCTTGGAGAGCGATCCCGCGGAGCAGGCCGAGGCCAAGCTGGCCGCGATGGCGGCGCAGGTGGTGCCCGGCTCGGCCGACGCGGACTGGGTCTTGCGGCACCTGGGCTCGCTGGTCGGCCTGGGGGGTGGCGGGGCGCCGTTTGGTGGCGACCGGCGGAGCGAGGCGTTCGCCGCCTGGCGGTATTTCTTCGAGGCGCTGGCCGAGTCGCGGCCGCTGGTGCTGGTGTTCGAGGATCTGCACTGGGCCGATGACGGCCTGCTGGACTTCGTGGATTACCTGGTGGACTGGGCGGGTGGTGTGCCGTTGCTGGTGGTCGGGTCGGCCCGGCCTGAGCTGCTGGAGCGGCGGCCGGGCTGGGGCGGGGGCAAGCCGGACGCCCTGACCTTGTCGCCGGCTCCGCTGTCGGACCAGGACACGGCCCGGCTGATCGGGTCGCTGCTGGGCCGTCCGGTGCTCGAGGCGGGGCAGCAAGCGGTGCTGCTGGCCCGGGCGGGCGGTAATCCGCTGTACGCGGAGCAGTACGCGCAGATGCTGGCCGAGCGGGGAGCCGGGCCGGAGCTGCCGGTGCCGGACTCGGTCCAGGCCATCATCGGGGCCCGGCTGGATCTGCTGGCCCCGGCCGATAAGCGGCTGCTGCAGGACGCCGCGGTGGTGGGGAAGGTGTTCTGGCCCGGCGCGGTCGCCGCACTCGGCGGCCCGGCCGACCGGCGCGAGCTGGAAGCGTGCCTGCACGCGCTGGAGCGCAAACAGTTCGTCCGCCGCCAGCGCCGCTCGTCGGTGGCCGGCGAGACGGAGTACGCGTTCGCCCACGCGCTGGTGCGCGACGTGGCCTACGGGCAGATTCCCCGGGCCGTCCGGGTCGGCCAGCACCTGCATGCGGCCGGCTGGATCGAGTCGCTGGGCCGGCCGGACGATCACGCCGAGATGCTCGCGCACCACTACCTGAGCGCGCTGAAACTGGCCCGCGCGGCGAATCAGGACCCGGGGGACCTGGCGCCGCGGGCCCGGTCGGCGCTGGAAGGCGCCGGGGATCGCGCCCTGGCGCTGAACGCGTTCGCCGCGGCCGCCGGGTTCTACCGGGCGGCGCTGGGCCTTTGGCCGCCGGACGCGAAACAGCAGCGCGCCGGGCTGCTGTTCCGGCTGGCGCTGGCGCTGGGCGGCGCGGGCCAGGACGGCGACGGGGCGGCCCTGGAGCAGGCGCGCTCGGCGCTGATCGCGGCCGGTGACCGGGCCCGGGCGGCCGAGGCGGAGGCCCGGCTGGGCCAGCTGTGGTGGCTCAAGGGCGACCGGGACCGCGCCTTCGAGCATCTGAGACGGGCGCAGGAACTCGTCGGGGCGGAGCCGGCCTCGGCGGCCAAGGCCTACGTGCTGAGCGAGCTGGCGCGGTCCCGGATGATCGCGGATGAGTTCGATGCCCAGATCGCGCAGGAGGCCCTGGATCTGGCCGAGCAGCTGGGGCTCGGCGAGGTCCGCGCGCACGTGCTGATCACCGCAGGGACGGGCCGGGCCCTTGCGGGCGACCCCCAGGGCAAAGCCGATATCCAGCGCGGGCTCGAGATCGCCCTGGACGGCAGCTTCCTGGCCGCGGCCGTTCGCGGTTACGTGAATCTGTCCACGGCCCAGAGAGTGGACGGCGACCTGCGCGAGGCTCTCCGCCTGGCCAAGGCGGCCCTGCAGGACCAGCGGGAATCTCTTCTCAGCGGTCGGCAGGCGCAGGACCCGCAGGCCCTGTATCCGGCGCTGTCTGGCTCCGCCTACGTGCTCGCCCTGGCCGGCCGGGCCGATGAGGCGCAGCCGATCCTCTCTGAACTGTTCGGCGGAAGCCTGGTTGACCGGGGCAGTCTCGACGAATTGTCCCCGGAGTGTGTGCTGGCCGCCGAGATCCTGGGCCGCTGTGACGAAGCGCGGCGATGGCTCTCAACACGCCGCGATTCTCCCTGGTTCGCCGTCGCCCGGAAGCTGGCTGACCAGGAATTCGCGGCGGCCGCCGAGTCGCTGGACTCGATGGGCGCAGCCCGGTCGGCCGCCTTCGCGCGGCTTCGCGCCGCGCAGGAGCTCGCCCGGACCGGGCGGCGCGCCGAGGCTGACGACCAGCTCCGGCAGGCCCTCGGCTTCTTCCGTTCCGTGGGCGCGACCCGCTTCATCCGCGAAGCAGAGGCGCTGCTGGCCGCCTCGGCGTAACGACCTAGGGTGCGGGGTGCTCAGGCGAAGGCGGCGGCCACCGGGGTGAGGCACAGGACGTCCTCGGGTTCGGTCAGGTAGGGGAGGGAGACGAATACGGTTCGCACGCCGCGGTCAGCCAGCAACCGGTAGCGGCCGATGTGCTCGTCGGCCGTGCCGGCGTGGTGGCGCTGGGCGAAGGACGCGGCGGCCGTCCTGCCGCGCAGTTTCTCTACCATCGATGCGACATGCTCGCGGTCGCGGCCGATGACCGGGATGTCGAGGACGGTCACCTCGGGCTCCGCCGGGTCACGCCCGGCCGCCGCGCAGTGCTGGCGGAAGACGGCAAGCTTGCGGTCCAGCGTGCTGATGTCCGAGGGAAGATTGCAGCCATCACCGAGCCTGGCGGCGATGGCCAGCGTCCGCTTCTCGCCGCTGCCGCCGACGATGACCGGGATCTGCGAGACCGGCCGCGGGTAGCAGGTAGTTTCCGGCAGCCAGACCCGCTCGCTGCGGAACTGCCTGGTGCCGGGCTGCCACAGGGCGCGAAGCGTCTCGATGGCCGACTCCAGCTCGTCGAGCCGGGCCCTGGCCGGCGGAAACGGCAGGCCGAACCCGGCGTGCTCGCGCGCCCACCAGCCGGCCCCGATGCCGCAGAACGATCGCCCGCCGCTCAGCACGTCGAGTGTGGCCACGGTCTTGGCCAAGATCCCGGGCGCACGGAACGTCACGGGCGTCACCAGCGTGCCCAGGCGAAGACCCGGTTCCAGGCCGGCGAGCATCCCGAGTGTCACCCACGGCTCCGGGATCGGCTCCCACGGGCGGCCAACCTGGGGGATCTGGATCAGGTGGTCCATCAGCGCGATTCCCTGCAGGCCAGCCTCGGCAGCGGCGCGGGCCACCGACGCCAGCCAGCGCGCCGGGCCCGCCGGGTCCTCGCCCCAGGGAAATCGTGACAGCTGCAGCACCAGGCCCATCCGGACCGGCCTGCGCTGCTGCTGGCCGGCTGCCATCCTCGCGCCCGGGGTGTGCGAGGGCTCGGGCTGAGCCTGCTGGGCGGTCGTCACCAGGTCCCATCCCTCGCCGGGGATCTCCTCGACGGCCGCCCGCATCCGCCGCAGCTGGCCCTCCAGCACGGGCGCAGGCACCGGCTGATCGCGGGCGCGGTTCCGGCGGCGGCACTCCGCCGGATCGGCGCCGGCGAGCACGGCGACGGCGGGCATGCCGCTGCTCCTGGCCAGCCCCAGGTAGCCGCGCCGCCGGGCCGGATCGAGGCCCAGCGTGTCCACTACCGCAGTCAAGCCGCGGCGCAGCCGGGCCGCCACTATCTGATCAAGCAGGGCGAAAGCGTCGGCCGACGCATCCAGGTCGTGCTCGCCGCTACCCACCACCGCGCGCAGCCGGTCCGACGAGACCACCTCGTCCGGGCGGTAATGCGCCGCCGCCCAGACCGACTTCCCGGACCCGGACGGCCCGACCAGCACGACCAGCGCAGGATCGGGAAGCGGCGCGGTCGTCATCGGTTCCGGCCCCGGGTCAGTCCACGCAAAGGCAGAAGGGGTGCCCCGCCGGGTCGAGGAACACCCGGAATGATGTCCCGGGCTGGTGCTCGTGCTTGGTCGCACCGAGATCGAGCACCGCCGCCTCGGCGGCGTCGAGGTCGTCGACGATCACGTCGAGATGCATTTGCTGGGGCACCTGCTGCCCCGGCCACCGTGGCGGCGTGTAGTCCTCCACCTGCTGGAAGGTAATGCACTGGCCGTACTCCGCGCGGATCTCGCCCCAGCCGGGGGAGATGTCGGTCTTCCAGTCCAGCATCGCGCCGTAGAACCTCGCGAGAGCAGCCGGATCGGGGCAGTCGATGACGATGCTTGGGTAGCGTGCGATAGCCATGTCAAGCACGGTACGCGCCGCCGCGGACGCCACGTCGGCAGCTATGGCCGATGAGTAGCGGATCTCGGCCGCGGCTGCGCCGCCGAGTTCCCTGGCCGGCCGCCCATCACCAACCACAATCCCCACACCAGCCGCATTCTTCGCACACAATCGCCATCCCGCCGCGATTAACGCGGAAGATCTGGCTTATACGGAAGAATTAGGCAACTATAGCTGCCGCCCGGATCCTCCGCGAAAGCCGGATCTTCCGCGCTATTGGGGGATCAACGCACTAGTGGGGGACTACGCGCTAGTGGGGGATCAACGCACTAGTGGGGGACTACGCACTAGTGGGGGACCAACGCACTAGTGGGGGACCAACGTACTAGTGGGGTCTGCGGGACGATGGGATGCGCGGGCACCCGGCGTCGGCCTGATCAGCCCGGCCACTCGGCCCGGAAGTGCTGCCAGTCGGGATTTTCGGCCAGGAATCGCTGCGCGTGCTCATCTCCGGCCGCGGCGCGCTCGCGCAGCCTGGACAGCCAGCCCTGCAGGCGCCGCCGGGCGTCGGCGTCCCCGAGTTCTGCCGCCAGCCGCACCTCCCTCATGCCATGCTGCCTGGCCAGCCAGCCCGACAGCAGCTCCCAGTGAGCAACAAGGAGTTCGCGCAGCTCGTCCGGCTGCTCGTGACCGGCCAGCCACCCAGCCAGCTCATGCAGGGCGGGGTAGTTCCCGCTGGCGGCCCACTGGCGCAGCTCATCGAGCTGGCCGGCGTCAGCGAGCCAGCGGGCCAGCCACAACTCGGCTACCTCGTCCCCGGCGTCGGCCAGCGGGCGGATGACCTCGATCGCCTCCTGCGTCCTGGCCCGGTCCGCCAGCCAGCTGGCCAGCTGCCGCCTGGCATGCTCATCGCCAGCTGCGGCGAGCTGGCGAAGCTCACCGGCCTGGTCGCTCTCGGCCAGCAGGTACGCCCGCCACCACCCCTCCGCGTCTTCCTCGGTATCGCCCAGCGGATGATTCATCGCAACAGCCTCACCAAACAGGGCCCCCTGGATGCGATCGGCGTCTCGCCGCGCCGGCCCCCGGTCGTGATTCCGGCTCGTACTCACGTAACATCGGGCCAGCAACCGCCTCGTCCCGTTTCCGCCCCATGGAACCCTTTCCGCCCCAAGGAGCCCGTTCCGCCCCATGGACCCCGCGGCCGGCCCTGGTGCGTTCCGATCAGGTGCCCGCGGGCCAGGGGCGGGCCGCCAGGACCGCCAGATGGAGCGACATGAGCGTTTCCTCGAGCTCGGGAAGAGCGTCGGTCCGGCCTGCGCGGACCATGGACCGCACCAATGCATCTGTGGCTCCGGCGAGAGCAAGATACGTCTCGGGAGGAACCGACGGCCATTCCGGGTGATGCTCCCGCGCGCGCTGGTGCCATTGATGGTTCAGATCGGCGAACAGGCCGGCCGCGGCATCGAGCCGGCCCACCGCGCGCGGGCCCGCCGTGGGCATGTGGATAAAGAAGACCCGGGCGAACGCCGGCTCGCCGCCCAGAAATGCGAGGTACGCCCGGCACGCGACCCGGAGTATCTCCTCGTCGCGAGACCCGGGCGGCAGCGCGCGCGTCGCGGACAGCATCTGGGCGAGCATGAGTTCCCGGCCCTCCGCGGTCGCGGCCAGGAAGCAGTCCTCCTTGTCCGCGAAGTGAACATAGAAGGCGGCCCGGGACACTCTGGCCCGGCGCACGATGTCGGCGACAGTTACGGCCAGGTAGCCGGATTCCGATACCGCGGCGATCACCGACCGCAGCAGCCGTTCCCGCTGCGACGCGCGCACGGCCGGCAGCGGCAGGCGGCTCCTGCCGCGGGGAAGACCCGGCTTTCCCTCGTGCGTCTTGGCGAGAGTCCCCCCTTGCCCGGTGTCGGTCACGGGCATACAGTAACTGACGTACCCCTAAAGTACCGTTTCGTACTTTTGATGAAGGCCCGGTTCGTCCACTACGCGTTCCGCGAGAACACCTGTCCTGGCGCGGGGAACCACGTCCCGTTCGGCCGAATGGAAGATGTCAAGCGCACCGACGGGAAGAGAGGCAATGGCGGTACGGCAGACCTCCTGGGCCGAAGCCGATCATGATTCCGGCAGGCGCGCCGTGGTTCGCATGACCGATGTACCAGCGGAACTGAGCGAGCTGGCGGCCGAGTTCCCTGGCTACGAGTTCGCTAGGCAGCAGACATGGGACGGCATCTCCATCGTCGCCATACGCCACGGGGGCAGCGCACGGCCGGGCTTGTACGCGGTTATCACCGATGATCTGGACGAGATGCGCCGCGCCCTTCTCGAGCACGAAGCGGCCCAGCCACCAGGGTGAGAGCAACGTCAGCCGTGAAGGAGACTCCGATGTTCATGACTTGGGACCGACGGCGGGCACGCACCCGGCTCGCGGTAGCCGGAGTGACCCTGGGTGCCCTGGTCGCGGCGGCGCCCGCGGTGAGCGCGGCCACGCTGGGCGGGCCGGCGGCGCCGAGCGGGCCGGTAGCAGGCCCGGTAGCAGGCACAGCCAATGGGGCGGTTCGTGGTCTGGCCGTGCCTATTTCCGGCGGGGTGGTCGATGAGTTTCTCGGCATCCCGTACGCCGCACCGCCGGTCGGCGCGCTGCGGTGGCAGCCGCCGCACCCCGCCGCCAGCTGGTCTGGCGTGCGCGCCGCGACGCAGTTCGCGCCGCACTGCCCGCAGCTGGCGGGGCCTTTCGGTCTGGCCAGCACGTCGGAGGACTGTCTGTACCTGAACGTCTTCACGCCAAGGGCGGGTGCACACCACCCCGTCATGGTGTGGATCCACGGCGGCGCGCTGGTGACCGGCGAGAGCAATGACTACGACCCCACACAGCTGGTGGAAGACGGCGTGACCGTGGTCACCATCAACTACCGGCTCGGTGCGCTCGGCTTCCTGGCCCACCCGGCCCTGGCCGACGCGAACGGCCAGTCGGGTGACTACGGCCTCATGGACCAGCAGGCCGCCCTGCGCTGGGTGCAGCGCAACATCGCGGGCTTCGGCGGGAACCCGCGCAACGTCACCATCTTCGGCGAGTCCGCGGGCGGCCTGTCCACGCTGTCGCAGGTGGCATCGCCGCAGGCCAAGGGACTGTTCGAACGGGCCGTCGTGGAGAGCGGATCGTACAACCTCACGCAGGCCTCGCTGACGAGCGCCGAGGCCGCCGGCGAGGCCTTCGCGACCAAGGCGGGATGCGCCAGCCAGACCGCGGCCTGCCTGCGCAGCCTGCCCGTCTCGACCATCCTGGCCGACCAGGAGGCATCTGGCTACACACCGAACATCAACACCGAGGTGCTGCCGGAATCGCTGGGGACCGCGTTCGCCACCGGCAACTTCAACCGGGTCCCGATCATCAACGGCACGAATCACGACGAATGGCGGCTGTTTGTCGCGCTGAGCGAACTGGCGGGCAACCCGGTCACGGCCTCCAACTACCAGAGCATGATCTCCTCCACGCTCGGGGTCTCCGCGGCGGCGGCGGCCGTCATCGCGGCTAAGTACCCGCTGACCGCGTTCCCCAGCCCGTCACTCGCCCTCGGCGCGGTCGGCACCGACGCCATCTTCGCGTGCCCCGCGCTGACCATCGATCAGTCCGTCTCGCGCTTCGTGCCGACCTTCGCCTACGAGTTCAACGACGAGAACGCGCCGGAAAACTTCCTCCCGCCGGTCAGCTTTCCCTACGGGGCGGCGCACGCGTCCGAAATCCAGTACCTGATGGGCCTGCCGATGGCCGCTTTCCCGGGGATGCTCTCCGGGCAGCAGCAGCAGTTGGCGGCGATCATGAAGGGGTACTGGACGAACTTCGCCAAGCGCGGATTCCCCGCTTCGTCCGGCACTCCGTTCTGGCCGCTCTTCAACGCCCTCACCCAGAAGATCCAGTCACTGGCGCCACCCGCACCGCAGACCGAGACTGACTTCGCGAAGACGCACAACTGCGCATTCTGGACCGCCCTGGAAGCAGGCTGACCACGGGGTCGTGTGGGCGGAGGTCCCAGACCGTGACGGGGTGGCGGGACGCTGCGCCTACGAGCCACGGCTGAAGTGCTCTGTTTCTGGTTAAGATCGCCGCGCGACCCAGGGCAATCACCTATCGTTACATTTGAGTCGCTGTTGTCACTTTCTGTAACGTCTGGTTGCTCTCCGGAGGGTAGGAGTATGAGGATGTCGCGGTTTCCGGCTGTGATCGTCGCTGCCGTCATCAGCGGAGCTGTCCTGACAGCGTGCGGGGCGAGCGGGTCGAATCCATCCGCCGTCGCGTCGTCGCCGGCCGCGGGCGGATCGGCGTCGGCTCTGGCCGCCACGCCCGGGGCGTCGCCGACATCGGCGCTTACGGGCGCACCCGCGTCGTCCCCGGCGACCTCGCCGGCCCAAACGCATTCCGCTGCCGCCGATCCTTCCGCCCCCGCCACGGCTTCCGCGCGCCCGAAGAGCTCCCCGCACGAGACCACTTCCTCGGGGGGCACGGGCTCCGGGACGCACAGTTTCACGGTGCCCCCCATCCCCGGCGACAACGTCGTCACCGCCTGGGGTTCATACACCAAGATAGGTACCGCGCGGGTGAAGGTGGACATGTGCGCGAAGCAGACCGGGACCGCGTTCTCGGTGGGAGCGATCGCGCTGGTCTATGACGCCAGCGGCGCCAGCCAGAACATCGGCGCCACCATCTTGACCGGGCCCGGCAATACCAGTTGCGTCACGAATACGTTCATCATTTACACCGCGCACCTGAAGGTCCACGCGTTCATCGGCGGAAACAACGGCACCATCGTGAAGACCGGACCGGTCCTGACCATCTACTGAGGGTCCAAGCCGGGCCCGGGCGTCCGGGCGTCCTGGCATCCTGGGGCTATGGACAAGGTGTTGGTGCCGGTACGTGATCTCACGGATCCTGATCAGAACCAGGCGGTGCTCGACGTGGCTTCCGCCTTGGCGGAGGGCCGGGTTGCGGCGGGGGATGCCGCGGCCAGCCATGGTCCGGCGGTGGCGGCCGAAGCGATTGCTGTTGCTCGGTCGCGGCGGCGGCTGGCCGAGCTGACCGGGCCGGTCCACCTGACGGTGGTGTGGGCCATGTACGGCGAGACGAGCCGTATGGTTCCCCGTGCGGTGCATCCGCACGGGGAGGACTTCGTGCGGGTCAAGGTCCGTCAGCTCGAGTGGCTGACCGGGGGGCTGCCCGGCGCCACCTGGAGCATCATCGCCTGCGACGACGGGTGCCCGGACCGGCCCTGCAGCGCCGATCTGATGACAGGCATCGTGGCGGACGAGGGTTACCCGCGGGACGGTCACCGCGGCGTGAGGGTGCTGCGGCTGGCTGAGATGATCGGGGGCGGCTTCCCCATCAGCCCCGCATTTGACCGGCTGACCTCCACCGATCAGTCGCGCAAGGGCGGGTCGATACTGGCCGGGCTGGCCACCGCGGTCGGGGCCGGCCCGGCGCGGGCGGACGGCGCCGGCCGGCATGTGGTCTGCTATACCGACGCGGATCTATCCGCGAACCTGGCTCAGCTGGGCTCGCTGGCGGCGGCGGTGGCCGGGGACAAGGTCGTCGGCGCGCTCGGCCAGCGGTACGGGATCGAGGGGGCGGTGCTGGTCCGGGCCGACGGCCCGGTCACCGAGCCGGACAGCACCGGCGGCAAGCCGGACAAGGTCATCATCCTGTTCCGCCATTTCGTCCGCGCCCTGCTCATCCCGCCGCTGGCCCAGGTGCTCGACACCCAGGCCGGCTTCAAGGGTTTCGACGCCGCCGCGCTCGTGCCGGTCCTCGGGCAGATGGCCTCCTTCAACGAGACCTTCGACGTCGAGTTGCTCATCCATCTCGCCCAGCATTACGGACCACAGGCCCTGGCCGTCGAGCCGATCGTCTTCACCGAGGACTTCGCCGCGACGAAATTCCCTTCCGTCGAGCCCGGGCCGCGCCACCTGGCCATGGTTCACCAGGTCGTGGAACTCTACGACCGGCTCGTCGCACCGGTCGCCCCCGTCACTGGCGAGGCGGCCGACCTGCTCACCCTGATCCGGACGCTTGATCTCGACGACTATGTGACCTTGATCGAGCACCTTCGCGCCGAGGACCGGGACGACCCGACATTGTTCGACCGGCGCTGGCCCGTCCAGCACCTCCGCGACATCCTCCGCCGCTGACACCAGCTGCCAGGCTGTGTTCAGGCCGATCGAGACCGATCCGCCCGCCGGGCAGGTCCAGCGGGTGACGTTCGTGCCGTTCCTGCCCTATGGCCGGTGCGTGCTCATCGAGCGGCCCGAGGGCCCGGGCCTGCCCGCGGGAGAGGTGCTTGACGGTGAGGACTACCTGATCGACACGGTGCTGCGGGTGCCGCTGCAGACGGCCGGCTTCCGCTACCAGCATGTCCGGCCGTTCGGCATCGACGGCGGCCACCTGTACGCGTGGATCGAGGGAACTCCCTACCGCGGCGACCGGCCGCACACGGCGGCCGAGCTTAGCTTCTGCACCGCCGAACGGGCCGCCAGCCGGCTCCGCGCCAGCCGGTCCTGGCCGCGGCGGCTGCCTCGTACCGGGCACTGGACGAACGGGCCTTTTACGCCGGTACCGTGCGCACCCTGGAGCGTTCCTGCCTGCGCGGCCAGACTCCCCAGGAAGGCTCCGGGTTCGGCGGCGGCGGACAAGCGTGGCGGCAGGCCCGCCATCGCATCACCGAGGCGATCACCGCGGCCGGGACATTCCTGGACGCCGGCTGCGCGAACGGCCTGCTGATGGAGTCCGTCGCCACCTGGTGCGCCGAACGGGGCCTGGCCGTGGAGCCCTATGGCACCGACCTCGCCCCCGGCCTGGTTGACCTCGCGCGGCGGCGGCTGCCGCACTGGGCAGACCGGTCTGGCTGGGCGACGCGATCGACTGGATCCCGCCGCACGGCCAGCGCTTCGAGTACGTGCACATCCTGCTCGACTGCGTGCCGCCGCAGCGTCATGCTGACCTGATCCGCCACCACCTCGCCAGCACCGTCCGGCCGGGAACCGGACGGCTGCTGGTCAGCGACTACACCGCCGCCACCGCGGCCGGCATCCCGCCCGCCGCCCGGACGCTGCAATCCCTCGGCTTCGCCTGCGGCGGCCAGACCAGCGGAGGTGAACGCCCCGGCCGGGCGCCGTCCCGACCGCGTGGATCGACGCTCCGCCGTAGCCGCCGCGCGACCTGGGCATCGGCCTGGCGGTCCGGCCAGGCCGCGACTCAGGGCGGTACGGAATCTTTACGGTGCCGGCGGCTACGATTGCGGCGTGATCACCGGAATACATGCGATCGTGTTTTCTCCGGAAGCTGAGAAGGTCCGCGCGTTCTTCGCAGACGTGGTAGGCATGCCGTCGGTAGACGCGGGCGGAGGCTGGCTCATTTTCGCTCTGCCCCCGGCCGAGCTTGCTGTTCACCCTGCTGACGGTCCGGGCCATCACGAGCTCTACCTCATGTGTGACGACATTCAGGCCACCCTCGCCGAGCTGAAAGGCAAGGGAGCCGAAGTGGCCCGGGATGTCTCCGATCAGGGCTGGGGGCTTCTCGCAGCAATCCGCCTGCCGGACGGCTCGGAGTTTCCCGTTTACGAGCCCCGGCATTCGTCGCCACTTCGAACCTGACGGATGCACTGCTCGCCGCCGCGGGCACGCCGGGTGCCGACCCGGATGTCCTCGGAGCCGGAGCCAGGCAGGTCTCCTATGCTGGCTCCGTGCATCTCGGCCTAATTGCCGTCGTGGTCAGCGAGTACGACCCGGCCATCAGCTTCTTCGTGGACAGCCTGGGATTCGAGCTGGTGGAGGATTCCCCGGCCCTGACGAACGACGGGCGCTCCAAGCGGTGGGTCGTCGTCCGGCCGCCTGGGGCGGCAACCGGTCTGCTGCTCGCCCGGGCAGACGGAGAAGACCAGGCCACCGTCGTCGGGAAGCAAGCCGCCGGACGGGTGGGCTTCTTCCTCCACGTCGAGGACTTCGACGCCGCGTACGGACGGATGGCATCGGCGGGCGTGCAGTTCCTCACCGCGCCGCGAACCGAACCCTACGGCCGCGTCGCGGTATTTCTCGACATCGCTGGCAACAAATGGGACCTGATCGGGCCGGTGGCATAAGACCAATTCCAGCTCGCACCGCGACAGCGCCGGATCAGCCTTTGCTGGCGATGATGTAGGTATTGACGATATCGCCGTCGAGGTGCGCGGCCTCGATGGAGGTGAAGCCCGCCTCGCCGAGCATCTTCCGTGCGGTCTGCTCTCCCCACATGGTGCCGAGGCCCATGCCGCCGTCGGCCAGGGAAACGGTCATGCAGTGCATGCAGGATACGGTGTACAGGAACGGTCCGAGCGGGTGGCCCAGGTTCTCCGCGAGCTGGCTGGAGGCGGAGGTGTCGACGCAGAGGTAGACACCGCCGGGGCGCAGTGCCTCGAAGATCCCGGCGAGCACCAGGTCCGGCCGAGCCTGGTCGTGCACCGCGTCGAAGGTGGCGATGAAGTCGAACCGGCCGATCTCGCCGAGGTGGGCAGCGTCGCGTTGGTCGAAGCGCGCGTTCGCCAGGCCTTTGCGTTCGGCCTCCAGGCGGGCTGCGGCAATCCCGGCGTCGGAAAAGTCAAAGCCGGTGAACCGCGAACGCGGGAACGCCTCGGCCATCAGGTTGGCGGCGTGGCCGGACCCGCACCCGACGTCGGCGACGTCGATGCCCTGCCTAAGCCTGTCGATCAGCCCGGGTACCAGCGACAGCGTCACGTCGATCAAGGTGGCGTCGTGAACGGCGCCGCTGTCTTCGGCCATGACCGCCTGGAATCTCGGGAAGGCCGAGTAAGGGACCCCGCCGCCGCGGCGGAAACAGTCCACGATCTGATCTTCCACCACCGCCATCAGCCCGATGTACTGCATCCCGGTGGCGAGGTTCTTCATGCCGGCTGCCCGGGTGAGCCAGGCGGCGTGATCGGCGGGCAGCCAATAAGATCCCGTCGCGCCATCGTGCTCGACGATCCGGCCGGTGGTCATCACCGCCAGCCATTCCCGGACATACCGCTCGTCGAGCGAGGCGCGCGATGCGATCTCGGCGCTCGTCGCCGCGGGCATCGCCGCCATGACGTCGAACAGTCCGGTGCGGTGGCCCACGCTCACCATCAAGGCCAGCGCGGCCTCGTTCATCGTGCGCAGCATCCGCTCAGCGAATTCCGCCGAGCCCTCGGTCCGTGCCTCGCTCATCCCGGCCTTCTCACCTCGGAGATGGGCGTAATCGTAGCCGGGCCGCGGCCACGGCACGGGGCTCGGCATCGATTGCGGCGTGACGTACCATCGTGCGTGTGACCAGCAGACCCGCCGCGGAGCAGCATCTGCGCGACCTCGCGCGGCTGCGCCGCGTCCGCGACCGGATCGACCGGGAGTACGCGCAGCCGCTGGACGTCGAGGCCCTGGCCCGCGGCGCGCACATGTCGGCCGGGCACCTCAGCCGCCAGTTCCGGCTCGCCTACGGCGAAGCGCCGTACAGCTACCTGATGACGCGGCGGATCGAGCGCGCGATGGCGCTGCTACGCCGCGGCGACCTCAGCGTCACCGAGGTCTGTTTCGCGGTCGGCTGCGCGTCGCTGGGCACCTTCAGCACTCGGTTCACCGAACTGGTCGGCATGCCGCCCAGCACTTACCGGAGCCAGGCAGCTCGCGCGACGGCGGGGATGCCGCCGTGCGTCGCGAAACAGGTGACCAGACCGATCAGGAATCGAGAAGCGCCGGTCACCGAACCGCAGCTAGCGTGACCGCCATGGACATCACCATTCACGCGAGCTTCCTCCCGCATGACGACCCGGAGGCCTCCCTGGCCTTCTATCGCGACGCCCTCGGCTTCGAGGTCCGCACCGATGTCGGACAGGGCAAGATGCGCTGGATCACGGTCGGCCCCGCCGGCCAGCCCGGCACGTCCATCCTCCTGGCACCGCCGGCCACCGACCCTGGCATCACCGACGACGAGCGCCGCACCATCGCCGAGATGATGGCCAAGGGCACCTACGGCTGGATCCTGCTGGCCACCAAGGACCTCGACGGCACCTTCGAGCGGCTGCAGGCCAGCGACGCCGAGGTCGTCCAGGAGCCGGTCGAGCAGCCGTACGGGATTCGCGACTGCGCCTTCCGTGATCCCGCGGGCAACCTGATCCGCATCCAGGAACTGCGCTGAGCCCGGCGATCGCAGCTATGTGCCCAGACGCGTACCGTGAGGCGCTAATACGAGATCTCTCATCCCCGGCCCCCTCGGCGCAGGCCTCGGCGTCTGCCTCGACACCGGCGCCGAGCCAGCGCCACGCCACCGGAGCCGGCCGCGAAGGCGTTGTGGGGCGGCCGCTCCGGCCACGTACGAATCCCCGACAGAACGGTCTGGAAGGTCGCAGCGTCGCGGCCGCGGGTGCGGTCGCCGAGAGCAGCCTGGCGATGACGCTCGCCAGGGATGCCACGGTCATCAACGGCGAGGCCATTGACCAGCACCGACCGGACGACCACCTCTGCGGTGCGCGCCGGGCAAGACACTGCTTCTAGCCGCCTGGGCGGCCATGGCAGTGGCGGGCTGCGCGGCGCCATTCAAGGCAGGTGTCCGTGAGCGATTCCCGCAGGCTCGTGTACGTCTCCGGCGCGCCCGGGTCGGGCAAGACCAGCCTGGCAGTTCCGCTGGCGGCCGAACTCGGCTATTCCCTCCTGGCCAAGGACCGGATCAAAGAGACCCTGCACGACGCCCTCGGCGCACCCGAACCCGACCGGGCGTGGCCACGCAAGCTCGGCGGCGCCGCGATGGAACTGCTATGGGCGCTGGCGGGCGATGCGCCAGCCGTGGTCATCGAGGCGAACTTCCGGCCGTACAGCCAGTACGAACGCGCCAGGCTGTCCGGCCTGGCCGCGCAGCCAGTCGAGGTGCACTGCACCTGCCCGCCCGAACTCGCCGTCCAACGTTACAACGCCCGCGCCACCCATCCGGTGCACGTCGTGACCACGCTCCAGCTTGAGGCAATGGCGGAATACGACCGCCCGGTCGGAATCGGCGCCCTCGTCGCCGTGGACACCACCGTCACCGTCGACGTGAGCGCCGTCGCCTCAGCGGTGCGGCTCGGTTTCCATGGACGCGGCGGCGGGGTCGAGTAGGGCGGCGATCGCCGGATCGCGGCGCAGTTTGCCTAGGCAGCGGCCGCGGCGCGGCCCGATGCTTCCGGCTGGGATGCCCAGTCGGGCGCTGATCTGGGCATACGACAGGGGCGGATCGCCCGTGAGCAGGGCGATCAGCTGCTGGCAGCAGTAGGGAAGACGGGTGAACGCCTCGCGCAGCGCGACGTCCCGCTCGGCCGCCAGCAATTCCTGCTCCGCCGTCGGGGTCTGCGCGTCCGGGATGCTCCCGCCGTCGAGCACGTGCCCGGCAGCCTGCGGTTCCCGCGCTGTGCGCCGGACCCGGGCGCATTCCCGGCGGGTGGTGGTGGCCAGCCAGCCGGCCACCGCGGCCGGCTCGCGGAGTTCGCCCAGGTGGACGAGGAGCTGGAGCCAGACTGTCTGGCCTACGTCGTCGGCATCGGCGCCGCCCAGCTGGTACCGGCGGCAGATCGACCAGATCAGCGGGGCGTACCGCTCGACCAGGGCGTCCCACGCCCGCTGATCGCCGTTGGCAGCGCGGGTCACCAAGGCAGTGACCGGCGGGCGGTCGCTCATCGGGACAGGTCCTCTCCAGTGCGCGTTCGGGGGGCGCCCCGCCGTTGCTGACCAGCGATCGGCGCTCCGCTCGGGCCTCACCCGGACTGCTTCTGTCAGTTGCCAGTGTGTGCATACCCAGCGCCACCTCGCCATCCGTCGTTCTACGGATACCCAGACCGCCGCGGCCGGCGTACAGTCATCAGGGGAACCATGACAGCTCCGGTAACCGCCAGCGAGCGGGACTTGCGCGCCCTGGCGGACATCGTCAACGCGGATCGCCCCGATGTGCCCGCTGAGGGTGGGCTGCCGCCGTCGCTGCTCGGTGAGCTGATACGCCAGATCCGCTGCGACGTCATCGGGTTTGGGGGCTTCGACAGCGAGCGGCAGGAAACGTGGTCCACGCAGTTCATGCCGGACGGCGGGGCTGTGGCCGAGGGCTCGGATCCGGTGCGCTGGGAGCACTACCGGCACTGCGAGCCGTGCAGTTATCCCGACCGGACCGGCGACCTGCGCAGCGTCGTCAAGATCTCAGACTTCTATTCGGCCCGGCAATGGCATACCGTCGGCACCCGCTGCGGCATCAACCGCCCGATGGGCTTCGAACACGATCTGATGCTGACCCTGCCCGCATCGCCCGGTCCGGTCCCTGCGCCTAGCCGGACCATCCGGCTGTTCTTTTTCCGCGGGCCTGGCCCGGACTTCTCCGAGCGCGACCGGGCGCTGCTCACGCTGTTGCGCCCGCACCTGCAGCAGGCCTACCTCGACGCCGAGCGGCGCCGTCATCCCGCTCCCCGGCTCACCCCCCGGCAGAAAGACCTGCTGCGCCTGCTGGCGGCTGGGCATACCAACTCCCAGATCGCCCGCCGGCTCGGCATCTCCGAGGGAACAGTGCGCAGCCACCTGGAAGGCATCTACGAGAGACTGAATGTCTCCAGCCGCACCGCCGCGGTGACCCGCGCCTTCCCGCGTACACTCCCGCCCAGCTGATACTTCTGGTGCCGGTGCCGATGATCGTCCCGGAGAACCGCCAGGTCCATCGGGCCCGTCTGCGGGGCCGCTCATCGGGTTGGAGCCACGGGACGGGGCTTGCCGGGGGCGACGGTGCGGGCCAGGATCCCGAGCGTGGCTGACCGTGTTCGGCGCCGCAAGCCTCGCCGGCGGCTTCACGAACAGCCCGGCGCAGCTCATCGCGGCCCGGTCCGTAATGGGCCTGGGCGCGGCGATCACCTTCCCGGCGACGCTCTCGGTGATCTCCAACGTGTTCACCGAGCGCAGGGAGCGGGCGCGCGCCATCGGCCTGTGGGGCGCGATCGCCGGCGTGGCCATCGCGATGGGCCCGATCGTCGGCGGCTGGCTGCTCGAGCACTTCAGCTGGGCCAGCATCTTCATCGCCATGGCCCCGGTAGCGGCACTCGCCGCGGCCGGCGCGGCACTGGTCATCCCCGACTCGAAGGACCCGGACGCGGCGCCGCCGGACATCCCCGGGCTGGTCCTCTCGTCAGCGACCATGGCCCTGCTGGTGTTCACCATCATCGAGGCGCCCACCTACGGCTGGACGGCCGTACGGAGCCTGGCCGGCTTCGCCGCCTCCGCCCTCCTGCTCGCCGCGTTCATCGTGCGCGAACGCAGTACCGCGCACCCGATGCTCGACGTGCGGCTGTTCCGCAACATGCGGTTCAGCGCAGCCAGCGGCGCGGTCACGGTGTCGTTCTTCACCCTGTTCGGGTTCATCTTCCTGATCACCCAGTACTTCCAGTTCGTCCGCGGCTATGGCCCGCTGTCGACCGGGGTGCGCCTGCTCCCGGTGGCGCTGTCGGTGGGCGCCGGGTCGGTGGCCGGGACCCAGCTCGCCGTGCGGGCGGGCACCAAGCTGATCGTCACCACCGGGCTGGTCGCGACGGCCGGCTTCTACGGCTGGGTGGCGGCGACTACCAGCACGACGCTCGGCTACGGCGTCATCGCCGCCCAGATGGTGGTGTACGGGCTCGGCATGGGCCTGACCTCGGCGCCCGCCACCGAATCCATCATGGGAGCCATCTCGCGGGCCAAGGCCGGCGTCGGCTCGGCCGTGAACGACTCCACCAGGCTCATCGGCGGCACGCTCGGCGTCGCCATCATCGGCAGCGTCTACGCGTCCGTCTACGGATCACGGCTCACCGCTACCCTGCCCGCCAGAACACCGGGCCCGGTCGCGGCGCTCGCGCACCAGTCCGTCGGCGCGGCCTACACGGCCGCGGGCAAGCTCGCGGCGCTCGGCCACCCCGCCCTCGGCCAGGCGCTCCAGCACGCGTCCACCAACGCGTTCCTGCGCGGCCTCACCATCGGCGCGCTCGTCGCCGGGGGCGTTGCCGCGGCGGGGGCCATCCTCGCGATCTTGTTCCTGCCCGCCCAGCCGGCGAGCCGGCCCGCCGGGAAGTCACCGAAACGGCGCTCGAATCCGAAATGCTGGGTGCATGAAGACCTACAGCCAGTACTGCGCGGTGGCGCGGTCCCTTGACCTGGTAGGCGACCGCTGGGTGCTACTGATCGTCCGGGAGCTGCTCAGCCAGGGACCGTGCCGGTTCACCGACCTGCGCGACGGCCTGCCGGGTATCGCCACCAACCTGCTGGCCGCCCGGCTGAAGGACATGGAAGAAAACGGGCTGATCGCCCACGTCGACGCCCCGCCACCGGTCGCCACCGGCCTGTACCAGCTCACCGAACGAGGCCAGCAGCTTAAGCCGGTCATCGCCGCGCTGGTCGAGTGGGGGCTGCCCACGATGCCCGTCGTGACCGAAGGCGAGGTGGTGCGCGGTACCTGGCTCGGCCTGCTCGGCCAGCTGCGCCTGCAGGACACCCAGCCGGCCCAGGGCCCGCTGACGATCGCCATCGACACCGGGGAAGCACCTGTCCATCTCGTCAGCCGGGACCGCGGGTTCGAGATCCGGCGCGGCCGTCCCGCGGCCGCCGACGTGCGGCTGTCCGGCCAGGCCCGGCTCATCGGCGGCTACCTGGGCGGCCTGCTCTCGCTCGAGGAGGCCCGCCGCCTGGGGCTGGACGTCACCGGCGACGAGGCAGCCCTCAACCGTCTCGAAATCACCACACCACGGGAGGCAAAGCAATGAACGACATCGGCGCTCAGTACGCCACCGGCCTGTCCCGGCAGCACATCGAGCAGGCCCTCATCGCCGCCGGGAAGGACCCCGGCCGCCTCCAGCCCGCCGACCTCGGCATGCTCGAGGACTTCCACACGATGGGCCGGATCGCCACGAGCCAGCTCGCCGAGCTGGCCTCGATCACGCGCGCGGACCACGTGCTCGACGCCGGCAGCGGGATCGGCGGGACCGCCCGTTTCCTGGCCGGCCAGTACGGCTGCCGGGTCACCGCCATCGACCTGACCGAGGAATACTGCGCCACGGCCCGCTGGCTCAACCAGCTCACCGGGCTGGACGACCTGATCACGGTCCGGCAGGGGGACGTCACCGGCCTGCCCTTCGCCGACGCCACCTTCCAGGTGGTCATCAGCCAGCACGTGCAGATGAACGTGGCCGACAAGGCCCGCCTGTATACCGAGGCCCGCCGGGTGCTCGTCCCCGGCGGCCGGCTCGCCATCTGGGACATCTCGGCGGGCCCGCCAGGAGAGCTCGGCTATCCGCTGCCCTGGGCCGACCGGCCGGAGCTCAGCCACCTCGCCTCCCCCGGCCAGCTGCGCGCGGCCATCGAGTCCGCCGGCTTCACCGTCGAGCACTGGAACGACCTCACCGGCCAGGCGGCCGAGCTGATGGCGGCTGTCCTGTCCCGGCCCGCCGGACCGCTAGGGCTGCACGTCTTCGTGAGCAACTTCGCCGCCAAGGCCGCGAACCTCACCCGGGCCCTGTCCGCCGGCCGGCTCCGCGCCATCCAAGGCGTCGCGCTCGCGGCGGCCTGACCGGCCCGGTTGCGTGCATTCCAGCGGCAGTCCGACGGCGTACGCAGCAGTCAGGGCGTGCTGGCTCGGCGCGCGAGGACAAGCCGGTACCGCGGGCTGCCGTCCTCGCCTGGGCCCAGAGCCGTCAAGGGGACTGTGGTCACGGTGAATCCGGATGCCGTCAGGTCGCTGCGGACCGCGTGCAGCGGGCAGGTGCGGTAGTACATGACGAACGGGGGACGCCACACGGCATTGCGGACCCGTATGCCCACGTCGAACCCGAGCAGCGCCCAGTACCAGCGTGAGGTGATGGGCTGCGGCGCACCGATCGGGAAGGCGAAAACCCCGCCAGGCTGCAGCGCGCGGTACACGCCGGCGAACAGCGCGGGCCGTTCGGCGGGCAGGAAGTGCCCGAGCGCTCCGAAACTGACCGCCAGGTCGAAGGCCTCGGCGAAGGGCAGGGCCCGGACGTCGGCCCGTACCCACGTGGCGTCCGGGTGCGCACTGCGCGCCTGCGCGAGCATGCCAGTGCTGAAGTCGACGCCCATGATCGGTCCTTGGCACAGGGATTTAAGGACCCGCATGCCCGCGCCGGTGCCGCAGCACACGTCCAATCCCCGGCCGAAAGGGCCGAGCGGGCGCAACGCGCCGGCGGCCGCGTCAAGCACGCCATCGAGGGTGCGGAAAGGCGTGTGGTCGAACTTCGGAGCGAGCAGGTCGTAGCCGCCCTCGACCGAGGACAGCGCCTGCATCGCCAGTTCACGCAGAGACGGGCCTTGAGGCGAGAACATCGCCCAAGGGTACTTCCCGGTGCCGGACAGGCCGTCAGCCCCGCGGCACTAGGCCCACGCCCGGCGTAGGCGCATCTGCTCATACACGAGCAGCCGCCCTCGTCGCGAGCTCAGCCGGCACGCGGGAGCCAGCTGAAGCGGCGTACGGCGATGATGAGCCCGGCCGTGCCCCAGGCGGCGAGGACGGCGAGGTCGCCCCAGCGCAGCCCGGAGCCTGTCGCGTGCGGGTTATAGGCGGCTAGGAGGGCGTCCGCGAGAGCGTGGACCGGGAAGATCTTGCCCACGTCGATCAGCCAGTGAGGCAGTTCCAGGATCGGGATGAAAACGCCGGAGAGGAAGCAGAGCGGAAGGACGATGGCCAAGGTGACGGGCTGGGCCGCGTCGATGTTACTGATGAGGCTGGCCACGGCGAAGCCCAGGCAGGAGAAGACGACTGCGCCGACGATGATGTCGAGGAGAAAAGCGGGACCCGTCCGGCCGGGGATATGCGCTGCGAAGGCAGCCTAGCCGATGGCGAGCAAAACAGCGGTGATCGCCAGGACGGACAGGGCGGCAACGAGGGCACGGGCAGCGATGATGGCGCTCGATGAGAGCGGCGTGGCACGCCGGCGCTTGTAGATGCCGGTCTCCCGGTAGCGGACAACCGAGATGACAAGGTTCGAGAACGTCGCGGCTATGACCCCGTAGGCGATGATGCCGGGGACGTAGTACACCGGCTCGTCGATTCGTCCGCCCGGCACGGCCACGTTCTGGTGCTGGAACACCGACCCGAAGATCACCAGAAACAGGACCGGGAGGGCGAGCGTGAAGAACACGCTCCCCTTGTTGCGGACAAAGCAGCGCAGATCGGCGCCGAACTGGTGGACGGCCAGGTGCGGGAACTGGAGGCGGGCGCCCGCGGCGTGCCCGGTGCCCTGGCTGATGGCGGTCATCGGGACTCCCGGGTGAGTTGCAGGTAGACGTCCTCGAGCGTCGGGCGGAACACCTGAAGGTCGGGAAGATCAACGTTGCGTGCCGTCGCCCAGGCGGCCAGGGCGCCAAGCAGCGGCAGCGGGCTCGTGATGCGTGCTTCGACCTTCTCGCCGGGACCGCTGGTCACCGCCCCGGCCACGGCGGGCGGCAGGCCGGCGGCGGAGACACCGGACGGCAGGGTGAAGCTGATGATCGAGGCTAGGGCATCCCGCCCGCCCAGGGTGGCCGCGGTGCCCTCGGCCACGATGCGCCCGGCCGCTATCACCGCGATCCGGTCCGCCAGGCGCTCGGCTTCCTCCATGTAATGAGTAGTCAGGAAGATCGTCTTCCCCAGGTCCCGGAGGCCGGCGATCACCTCCCACGCCGACTGCCGCGCCGCCGGGTCGAAGCCAGTGGTCGGCTCATCGAGGAACACCAGTTCCGGGTCACCGATCAGGGCCAGGGCCACATCCAGCCGCCTGCGCTGGCCGCCCGACAGCCGGCCGCACCTGGTGGCCACGCGATCCGCCAAGCCCACCAGCTCAAGGGTCTCACCCACCGGCCGCGGCCTCGGGTAGTAGCCGGCGTACAGCGAGACGCACTCCTGGACCGTGAGCTCGGCCTCCGGCTGGGACTCCTGCAAGACCACGCCGATACGCGCCCGCCAGCCCGGCACCGGGCGTGCCGGATCGGCCCCCAGCACCTCCACCTCCCCGGCGTCGCGGTGCCGGTAGCCCTCCAGCATCTCAACGGTCGTCGTTTTACCCGCGCCGTTCGGCCCGAGGAACGCGAAGATCTCACCCGTCCGCACGGTTACGTCGATCCCGCGCACCGCCTCAACGTCCCCATACCGTTTGCGCAGCCCCCGGACCCGGATCGCGACGCCGCCCTCGCCGCAGCCGTCCGGCATCGCAAGGCCCTGCACGGGTGAGTTCTGGATTCCCAGTGCCTTCATGGCGTCCACCTAGGATCTTCTTCCTCAGCGGGGCCAGCCAGCGGCTAATCTGCACAGCACGCGGCCAGCTGACCGCTGCGCCGCCCGATCGCGATCCCCGTCCCAGCCTTCAATCTACGTCGGCAATTCTACACTAGCAATATATTTCCAGAAAAATATAGATAGTTTCTTGGGAGTGGCGAGCTTGCGTTTGCTGCCGTGCACGCGGGTACGGCATTGGCCCAGGGATAGGCCGCTGGCCGGGCCGCCGGTACGGTAGTGGCCATGGTCAGCGACCACCGGAGCCGGATTCGCATGCCCACGGCGGTACTCGGGGCCGGGGGACCGGTGGTCTCCCGGATCGGGCTGGGGCTGGCCGCTTTGGGCCGCCCGGCTTACATCACCAGCGGCCGTGAAGAGGATCTGCCCGACCGCAGCGTGGCCGGCCTGCGGGCCCGGACCTTCTCGATGCTGGACGCTGCCTACGCGGCCGGGGTCAGGTACGTCGATGCGGCTCGTTCCTACGGCCGGGCGGAGGAATTCCTGGCCGGCTGGCTGGCCGAGCGCGGCCGGGCGGACGTAATCGTCGGTTCGAAGTGGGGATACCGCTATACCGGCGGCTGGCGGCTCGACGCTGCTCAGCAGGAGGTCAAGGACCATTCGCTGGCCATGTTCACGGCCCAGCTGGCGCAAAGCCGGGCCCTGCTGGGGGACCGGCTCACCTTGTATCAGGTGCATTCGCTGACCCTTGATTCCGGATTGTTCACCGACGCTGCGCTGCTGGCCGCGCTGTCCCGGCTGCGCGCCGAGGGTGTGATCATCGGGCTGAGCGCGAGCGGCCCGCATCAGGCCGGCACGATCCGCCGGGCGCTGTCCCTGACCGTTGACGGGCAGCAGCTGTTCACCGCGGCGGAGGTGACATGGAACCTCCTGGAGCCATCCGTAGGTCCCGCCGCGGCCGAAGCCGCCGCGGCCGGGTGGGCGGTCCTGGTCAAGGAGGCGGTCGCCAACGGGCGGCTGACTGCGGCGGGCGGGCCGCCGGCGCCGCTCACCGCGCTGGCCGCGGCGCGCGGTGTCACCGAAGACGCGATCGCGCTGGCCGCCGCGCTGGCCCAGCCGTGGGCATCGGTCGTGCTGTCCGGCGCCGTCACCCGCACGCAGCTGGATGAGAACCTGGCCGCGCTCACCGTCGGCCAGCTTCCGGCGCTCAGCCTCGCCGAAGCCCCCGACGCCTACTGGGCGGAGCGGGCGGCCAGGCCATGGCACTGAGCTGTTCCCGGCCCGCCGCCCGGCGTCGTGACCTCTGACCGCGCGGGATGGGCGTCAATCCTTGGACCGGCGAGCCTGGTTCACCTCGCGGGCGGCCGCCCAGGCGTCCGCCACCGGGCCCACGTGCCGGAGCTTGTCGGGATTTTGCACCGAACGGATCGTCTGGATCTGCCCGTCGAGTACGTCGAGCGCTATGGTGTTGAGGATCTTGCCGTCCCGGTCGCGGAAGATCGCTCCCGGCTGGCCGTTCACCTCGTGTGGCTCCAACGTCACCTCGATCGAGACGAGCCAGGGGAAGATCGAGGCAAGCACCCGGGCCACCTTCTCAGCGCCGATGATGCTCCTGGCCAGCGCGGGGGCCTTGCCGCCGCCGTCCCCGACCAGCTGAGCGTCGGCGGCGAGCAGCTCCCGCAGGCCGTCGACGTCGCCTTCCCGGAGCGCGCCGAAGAACCGCGCCGCCAGTTTCTCCCGCTCCCGGCGGTCCGCCTCGAACCGGGGGCGTCCTGTGTCCATGTGGCGCCGCGCCCGCACCGCGAGCTGGCGGCACGCCGCCTCCGAGCGCCCAACCGCCAACGCGATCTCGGGGAAGCCGAACCCGAACACCTCCCGCAGCACGAAGACCGCCCGCTCGAGCGGGCTGAGCCGTTCGAGCAGCAACAGCGCCGCCATCGACACCGAGTCGGCCAACTGGGCCGAGCGCTCCGGGTCCTGGTAGGGGTCGGTGAGCAGCGGCTCGGGGAACCACGGCCCGACGTACTCCTCCCGCCGGACGCGGGCCGACCGCAGCACGTCGATCGAGATCCGGGTCACCACAGCGGAGAGGAAGGCCTTGGCCGACGCGGGCTGGGCCGGGGAGGCCGCATAGCGCAGCCAGGTTTCCTGGACCGCGTCTTCGGCCTCGGCCACGCTGCCGAGGATCCGGTAGGAGATCGAGAACAGCAGCGGCCGCAGCTGCTCGAACTCCTCGGCCCTGCTCATGTAAGTTCTTCCTTGAAGCCCTGGCGCCACGAGGGGTAGCGCAGCTCCCAGCCGAGCTCCCGTTTGGCCTTGGCGTTGCAGAAGCCGCGCCCCTCGGTCATCATGATCACCGCCATTTCCCCTGCTAGCAGCCGGGCCACCCACTTGGGGACCCGCGCCGGCCGCTTCGCCCCCGCGCACGCGGCCAGATAGGGCAGCCACTCGCTGGCCGGGGCTGGTTCGTCGTCGGCGATGTTGAACACGCCGGTCGCCTGTTGCTCCAGGGCCAGGACGGTAGCGCTCGCTGCGTCGTCGAGATGCACCCACGAGAAGTAGCCGGTACCGCCCCCGACTAGCGGGAATTGCCGCTTGCGCACCAGCCCGACCCAGTCGTCGATGGCGCCCGGCCCGTAGAGCCCGCCGTAGCGCAGGACCGCGCCGCCAGCCTTGACGACCACGTCCTCCAGGTGGCCGAGCGCCTCCGCCCCCTTGCGCGCGCTCGCCGGGCCCGGGTCCATCGGGTCCTCCTCGGTCTTCACCCATCCACCTGCCCGGATGCCGTTAAAGGCGCCAAAGCCCTGTGCGACGACATGGGATACGCCGATCGCCTCGGCGGCGGCCAGCAGGTGATCCGTCCCCTCGCAGCGCAGCCGGATGGTGGTGGCGAAGAAGCGGTCGGGGTGCTTCAAATTGGGCTTTCCGGCGTGCGCCGCAGAAAGCGCGGTCATCTGGTGCACGATCGCGTCCGGCCTGGCCGCAGCCACCGCCTCACCGACCGACACCGCATCCAGCCCGTTCATCACGACACCGTCTGCGCCCAGCTGCTCCAGCAGGCTCAGCTTAGCCGGGCCCGTCGCTGTAGCCGTCACCTGGTGGCCCCGGGCCACAAGCTGCGGCACCAGCCGCCGCCCCAAGGCCCCGCTCCCGCCTGCCACGAATACCCGCACAACCATCACCCTCTGGACTCCGGAATTGACTCTCTCAATCCCAAGACGAGACAGCCCCGGCCGTCTGTGACATGGGGGAGCAAGGACACCGTGGACGCCGCGGTCCTGGGTGTCCAGCGGGTTGTGCTCGGGCACCGTGGTCGAGACGTTGACTCCGGCGCGGGCCAGGGCGTACCGGTCAACTGTTATGAAACGAGACAAATCGTTATCTGGAACGCCTCTAAGCACCGGGCAGCCCGGTAAGTCAGCCTGCAGAAGCCTTAACGACTGAGACTGGTCCGCGGCCATGCGCAAGTAGCGGTTGGGAGTGGCTCTTCGAGCGCACGGAGCTGCCATAATGGCCGCGCAGAACGAACAATGGCGCGAGTGCGGCCCGCGACGCTCGTCGCTTGTCAGCTTTCCGGCACCCAAAGTACGAGCCCGGACGGCATGGCCGTCCCGGGAGAGGTAGTTCCCGCGAACACGCCGTTGATGTAGGCGGCTGCATCGCTTGCGAATGCGCCGTCGTGGATCGCGGTCATTTGCAGGATCGACGACGCCTCCGTCTTGAGCTGTGCGGCTAGGCCATTAAGGGACAGGCTGCCGTCGCTTGTCCAGGCGACCTGCCCCGCCCGGATCGCTTGCGCGCGGCTGATGATCTCGTATCGCTGGCCGGCTCGCGGCCCGGGGCCCGGACAAGTGTGGCCGCCCCAGGCGGCTCCGCCCATCACGTGAGTTCCGTAGCCTTTGATGTCGACCGAGTCGGTGACCTGCAGCGGGAACCCGGCGAACCTGCTGAGGACCTCGACCAGCTGCGCTGATGAGGTGAGCTGAGCATCGGTGAGCGGGTTCTCGGTGTTGCCGTTGTCGGCGTGCTCGATCGAGTACCAGGTTTCGTTGCCGGCCATCTCCGCCCAGGCGATCCAGCCCTTGCCGATCGGCCCGAACTGCCAGACCGAGCCGTCCTGCGCGATACCGAAATGCGCGCTCACGGCGGCGGAGGAGCTGTTGAACAGATTGACGGTGGTCGGCTGCAGGTTCCCCACCATCGTGTGCATCACGACGCCCATCATGGCCCCTGATCCCCAGGATCCGTTGCTGGTCGGGAACGGGCTGTTATAGGTGATTGCCACCGGGCCGGTCACCCGGCCGTCCGGATCGATCTCCAGCTTGCCGGTCATGGATGTCCTTTCCAGCAGTCGATCCGGCGGCGCCGGCTACGTGCTGCTCCAGCCAAGCGGCCGCGGCCAGGACCCCTTTGCCCAAGCCCTGCCCAGACCTCGACGGCTTTGGTCCGTTGCTCCGCCAGTGCGAGCGAGATGCTCACATCATGAAGCTATGCAGATGGATGTCAAGTACGACATACAGCCCCAGTTCACCGACCTGCCCATCGGCTCACCCTAACCACGGCGCCGCTGATCCGGGACGGCGGTCTACGCTGCGGAACATGGATTCGCACGAATGCGACGAGAAGCGGTCCGGCGCGGCGGCGCAGGCCGCCGAATGGGACGCGAGGTACAGCGAGCGCGACGGTGCGAGGTGGAGCGGACGCCCGAATGGGCGGCTCCTCGCCGAGGTCGCCGGCCTCACGCCGGGCCGGGCACTCGACGTCGGTTGCGGCGAGGGTGCCGACGCGATCTGGCTGGCTCGCAGTGGCTGGACGGTTACCGCCATCGACATCTCCGATGTGGCAGTGACCCGGGCGCAGGAGGCAGCAGAACGGGCCGGCGCCGTCGTCGAGTGGGTCCGCGGGGATGCCCTGCAGACACCGTTCCCGGCCGGGTCGTTCGATCTCGTGTCGATGCAGTACCCGGCGCTGCCCAAAGCCGCCGGCGGAGCCGCCGTGCGGGCGTTGCTCGACACGGTGCGCCCTGGCGGGTTGCTCCTGGCCGTCTACCACGACCTCACCGATGAGCACCGCGAGCACATGAAGTCGCAGGGCGTCGACCCGGCGGACTATGTCGATGTGGACGACCTTGGCCGGCTGCTGGGCGACGAATTCACGATCGAGCTGCACGCGGTTGAGCCGCGCATCGACCCGCCGCCCGATACCCCGCACATCGCCGACGTCGTCCTGCGCGCCCGGCGTCGCTAAAGCGCTGACGGCTACCTAGATGTCCGCTGGTGCGCCGGCCTTCAGGCCGGTGGTGAGGGCGGGTAGTTGCGGGAACCCCTGCCATATTCCGCTCACCGACCTGCTGGGTGACGAAATAGCCGCCGGGATTCTTTATCGTTGACGAGCCTGATCATTCCCAACAGGTGCCGGACGCCCCGGCAGCAACAGGCGGGCAGGATGGTTGCTGGAGGCTCAACAGCCACAGAAAGCGGGCATGGCTGGCTCGGAGGGGCCACCGCCGATCTCCCGGGCCACCCGAATGCCAGCGCGAAGGCAGGGCCCCGTACCTCATCAGCCCAAACGCCAGAGTCCTGAATGATAAGCATGAAAACGCTCAGTGGTCCTTGCCGCTGGGCTACAGTGAAGCACAGCGAAGACTTCAATGGTATGTATGTGAGCCGATCAGCTGCCCGTGGCCCCAGTCTTCCGTTTGCACCTGCGACCAACCTCAGTGCACGTTCATAATGTCAATGCACAATTGTGATGTCAGTGGAGATTGCGATATGGACGAAGCTCCCGATGCATAAATCCTTTGCGTGTTATTCAAATATACCGGACTATTTGCGAAACGGAAGCATAGGAGTATGCGGCGGACGGTGGTGCCCTAATGAGAATGTCGGCTGAGCGAGCGCCGCGGTTCCGGATAGGCAAGGTGCCTCCGCTGGCCAAGGGATTTACTGACCGTCCCGACACCGCTCGCGGGATCGTGGACACTCTCGTTCCCGGCTCTGCCGTGGCGCTAGTGCCGAACTCGGCATCCGCCGAGGGCCCGCCGGATTGGCTCAGCGCATGCGGCAAGACCCAGATCGCCGTAATGATCGCGGAGTCATTGTGGCAATCGGGCGCCATCGACACGCTGATCTGGATTACCGCAACCAGCCGGGCGTCTGTGCTGTCCACGTTCGTGGAGGCGTCGGTTACGGCCACTGGCATTGAGCCCACCGGTACGGCCGAATCAGTCGTGACGCGCTTCATCAGCAGGCTGGGCGAAACCAGTCAGCCCTGGCTGGTGGTGCTCGATGACCTGCCGGAGACCACATACCTGGAGGGGCTGTGGCCAGAAGGGTCGGCGGGCCGCCTGCTGGTCACCAGCAGGCGGCCCGCTATCGCCGTGGGCCGGCGCGGGACGCAGGTCATCCCGGTTGGGTTCTTCAGCGTCCGCGAGGCCCTCAAGTGTCTGACCGAATGGTTTAACACGAACCCGGTCCAGCGCCTGGGCGCTATAGACCTCGTAGAAACGCTCGGCCGCGAGCCGCTGGCACTTGCCCAGGCTTCCTCGGTGGTCGCGAGCTCCGCCTTGGACTGCCTGGGCTACCGCGACCTTTTCGTCCGCAGGCGGCAGCAGATCTGCGCTGCGGCCGGCGAGATGCCATCGGCGGCCATGCTGACCTGGACCCTCTCCCTGGCGCGGGCGGAATCGCTGTTGCCCGGCATGTCGGTCCGGCTGATGCTGGCCCTCGTGGCCTTTCTCGACGGTCACGGAATTCCCGGAGCCATTTTCAGCACGTCGGCCGTTACCGCGTACCTGGGCGGAGCCGCCACCCCACGCTCCACGATGACCGATCCGAAGCCGGCCTGGGAGACGCTTCTCGCCCTTGAGCGAACCGGCCTGATCAGCGTCGACCGGAACGTCATTCCGCCGGCCGTCCTGATGAACTCGGCGGTCCAGGCGGCGATCAGGCTGGCAGCGCCTGCCGAGATCCAGGAACCCGCGGCGCATGCAGCCGCGAGTGCGCTGCTGGAGGCCTGGCCCGCCGGTAAGCCGGAACCCTGGGCAGCTGATAGCTTCCGGGCGAACGCGGCCAGCCTGCAAAGCTCCGCCGCCGACGTGCTATGGGCCGACGGATGCCATCCGCTGCTGCTGCGGGTCGGCCAGAGCCTCGAGGAGGCCCGCCTGGTCGAGTCGGCCGTTGAATACTGGCGGGACCTGGCCGCCCGCTGCGACGCCAAGCTGGCCCCTGGTCACGTGGATGCCCTGGTCGTAGCCGCTCAGCTGGCCGCCGCGTACCTGACGGCCGGGCATGCGGAAGAGGCCGTTCTCTGGTACCAGCGGCTTCTGGTCGAGCAGGCTAGCGAGCTCGCGCCCGGGCACCCTACTATCACGGCGGCTCGTGTTGGCCTGGCCCAGGCCTTCATCATGGTCGGCGAGCCCGCGGACGCGGTGATCGTCTCGCTCCAGGCCGTCAGCGAGTGCGAGCAATTCCGCGGACCAGACCATCCGGATACCCTCAGCGCGAGGGATGAGCTCGCCGCCGCCTACCAGGCTGCGGGCGATTTCGTGGCGGCCAGTCGGCTCCTGGCGCGCAGCTTGAAGGATCGTGAGCGCCTGCAGGGTCCTCGCGCTGTTCAGACCATGGCCATCAGGGACCGGCTCGCCACGGCCTGCCTGGTCGAAGGCAAGACAAAGGACGCCGTGTCGCACTACAGGCGGGTACTGGGCGACCGCGAGAAAGTCCTCGGGCGCGGTCATCCAGACACGATTGCGACCGGCGCGAACCTGTCCGCCGCTTATCATTCGGCCGGACGGATGCCGGCCGCACTGCAGCTTTCGGAGCGGTGCTGCGCGGATTCGGAACGGGTCCTTGGGCCCGACCACCCGGACACGCTGGCCCGCATGGCCAACCTGGCGCACTTGTACAACGAAGTGGGGCGGATGGGAGACGCGGAGACGCTGCTCCGCCGGACCGCCGCATACTGCGAGCGCGTCCTGCCTGACGAACCACCGTTGCCGTGACTGGAGAAGGCCACAGTAACCATCGTTATCCAGTGTGCCTTGTTCGTATCGCGGTCAGCGACCCGCCGTTGTTGCAGTCATGCTAGCTTTTGGAGCTGGGTCGGCGACAAGGTATCTGTGCCGGGTCCTGGTCGGTGACTTCGAGGGGTTGTCAGTGACCTACTTTGTTAATCGGCTTACCTTAATTTCACTTGCCGGGGATCCCGGTGGCCAGGTGCTGACTGGTCATGCGGCCATCGGGGACGGGCGGCTCTCGGGAACCCCGACGGTCGCTCTGACTAGCCATACGCGGCTGCTGGTCTCCATGCCCGAGCACGACGGCGCGGACCCGGATGCGAGACGCGTCTACGACGTGGCTGGCCCGTCCGGACTGCCCGTTCCCGCCAAGCCCGACGGCAGGAAAGAGATGGCTCGCGTGTCCTGGGGGAGCGATGGGCGATGAAAGGCCGGGAGCCGTCGGATTCTCGGTCGGCTTCCCCGTCGGTACGCAGATCGCCGGGTACCGCCTGGAGGAGCAGATCGGCCGGGGAGGAATGGCGGTTGTCTTCCGCGCCCAAGATGAGCGGCTTCAGCGGCAGGTAGCACTCAAGGTCCTCTCGCCAGCGCTGGCGACCGATGAGGCATTCCGGTACCGCTTCGTTCGTGAATCCCGGTCGGCGGCGGCCGTAGATGACCCGCACATCATCCCGGTGTTCGAAGCCGGCGATGCGGATGGGGTGCTGTTCATCGCTATGCGGTACGTGCCCGGCGGTGATGTGGGCACGCTGGTGCACCGGCAGGGCCCGCTGGCCGTTGCGCGCGCTGCGGCGATTATCTCCGCGGTAGCCTCAGCCCTGGATGCCGCCCATGCCGCCGGGCTCGTCCACCGTGATGTCAAGCCGGCCAATATGCTCATCGATGCACGACCCGGCCGGCCCGATCACGTCTATCTGTCAGATTTCGGCCTGACGAAAGGTGCGCTGTCGTCGGCCAGCCAGACAGGAACCGGACACTTCCTGGGGACGCCGACTTACTGCGCGCCTGAGCAGATCCAGGGTCGCCTTGTCGACGCGCGCACGGATGAGTACGCATTGGCGTGCGCGGTCTACGCGTTGCTGTCCGGCGAGCCGCCCTTTCCCCGGGACGAGCCCATGGCGGTGCTGTACGCGCACCTATCGACGCCGCCGCCACTGTTGACGTCGCGGCGGGCCGGCCTTTCGCCGGCGGTGAATGACGTCCTGCTGCGCGCCCTGGCGAAGGCTCCCGAGGGTCGTTACGCCAGCTGCGGGGAGTTCGCCGACGCGCTGCGCATGGCGCTTGGGCTCCAGCGGTACGACTCCGATGTGGCCATCGCACTACACCAGCGGTCTCTGGCGGATCAGCAGCACAGGCTGGGGCTGGATCACGTGGACACGCTGACTACTCATGCGAGGTCGGTCGCGGCCGACCGGAAGGCGGGGCGTTCGGACGAGGCAAACGCGCTGCACCAGCGCTCTTTGGCGGATCAGCAGCACAGGCTGGGGCTGGATCACCCGGACACGCTGCTTACCCGGTTCAGCATCGCCCAGGGTATGGCGGCGCGCGGGGAGCATACCGCGTCGGAGGACGAGTTCCGGCAGGTGCTCGCGGCGCGGCAGCGGACGCTGGGCCCGGATCACCCGGACACGCTGGCCACCCGGTTCGCCATCGCCCAGGAGATGGCGGCGCGCGGCGATCACGCCGGAGCGGAGATCGCGTTCCGGGAGGTGCTCGCGGTACGGCAGCGGACGCTGGGCCGGGATCATCCGGACACGCTGGCGACCTGGTTCGCCATCGCCCGGGAGATGGCGGCGCGCGGCGATCGTGCCGCGGCGGACAAGGGGTTCCGGCAGGTGCTCGCGGCGCGGCAGCGGACGCTTGGCCCGGATCATCCGGACACGCTGGCGACCTGGTTCGCTATCGCCCGGGAGATGGCGGCGCGCGGGGATCATGCCGCGGCCGAGGACGAGTTCCGGGAGGTTCTCGCGGCACGGCAGCGGACGCTGGGCCCCGATCACCCGGACACACTGGCCACCCGGTTCAGCATCGCCCAGGAGATGGCCGCGCGCGGGGATCATGCCGGCGCCGAGGAGCAGTTCCGGGACGTGCTGGCCGGCCAGATGCGGACTTTGGGCCTGGACCACCCGGATACGCTGATCGTCCGGTTCAATATTGCCCGGGAGATGGCGGCGCGCGGGGATCATGCCGGGGCCGAGGCCGAATTCCGGGATGTGCTGCCCCATCTGGAGCGGAAGCTGGGGCCGGATCACCCGGATACGCTGGCCACCCGGTTCAGCATTGCCCGGGAGATGGCGGCGCGCGGGGATCATGCCGGGGCCGAGGCCGAATTCCGGGATGTGCTGCCCCATCTGGAGCGGAAGCTGGGGCCGGATCACCCGGATACGCTAATCGCCCGGTTCAGCATCGCCCAGGAGATGGCCGCGCGCGGGGATCATGCCAGCGCTGAAGACGAATTCCGGGGAATATTGCCCCACCTGCGGCGAAGGCTGGGGCCGGATCACCCGGATACGCTCGCCACCCGGTTCGCCATCGCCCGGGAGATGGCGGCGCGCGGGGATCATGCCGGGGCGGAGGAAGAGTTCCGGGATGTGCTGCCCCATCTGGAGCGGAAGCTGGGGCCGGATCATCCGGTCACGCTGGTCCTCTGGTTCAGCATTGCCCGGGAGATGGCGGCGCGCGGGGATCATGCCGGGGCGGAGGAAGAGTTCCGGGATATGCTGCCCCATCTGGAGCGGAAGCTGGGACCAGATCATCCGGACACGCTGGCGGCCGCTGAGTGGATCGCCAAGTGCCAAGGATGAACCGCAACGTCCGCTGGAGGACCTTAGGACTCACCCCCACTGCGTGCAGGCAGCGGCGGCGCAGTTGGCTGGCGGAGAGGGCCAGGTGGGTGGCCAGCGTGTCGATGTTGACCGGCTGCCAGGGCATCAGCGCCTTCACGGCTTCGCGCACCAGCGGATCCAGGCGCACGGCACTTCGGAAACCCTGCAGGAGGTGGGCCTGCAAGGCCATGAGCGCTCGCTGGGGTGCCCCCGGCCCCGGCCATCGCCTCCTCGAGGCGGTCCACCGAACTTCCCCACAGCTCCGCCAGGCCCAGGCGCTGGTCCACCAGGTCGTCGAGCACCGTCGGAAGGGGCGGCGCGGACCCTGGCTGGAACCGCACACCCACGATGGTGGCGTGCGCCGGAATGACTTCAATCTCCGGACCGGTCAGCGGACCAACCAGCTGGGGATGGCCACCGATCGGAAAGTGGATCTCGAGCCCGCCCGTGGGCAGGTGGCGTTGCACGTACGCCGCCTCACCGGTGCGCTGGATCCAGACTGTCCGCACCACCCCCGCCAATCCCGGTATCGGCGGACGCTCAACGTAAGACTCCATTACGGTCATCCTGCCGGTCAGCTGAGCTCGGGGAAGAAGACCTGGCCGGCATGCCGGGTGTCGGTGTACTCGCGCACGGAGACGATCTTGCCGTCCCGCACAGCGAACAGGCCCATGTTCCGGTTCCGGTAAGGAGTGCCGTCCTTGCTGCTGCCGGTGGCTGTCCACTCGGCCGCGACAATGTCGCCTTCGGCGACGACGGTGCCGAGTTCGAGCTTCACCTCCGCCAGCAGGTTCCCGGCTCCGGCCAGGAACTCGTCGACGATCGCATCGAGGCCGTGGTAAATGCCCGATAGCGGCAGGTCACCGGGATACTCCCAGGTCGCGTCCGGCGCGAAACTGTCACGGATCATGGCGGACATGCCGTCGCGGGCTGCTTCAATGTACCGGATGACCACGGCCTTCGGATCTGTGCTGCTCATCATGAGCTCCCTTCTGGTGTAACGGGCGGTTACTGGATGGTGAGGACCGCGTTGCCGCGGATCCGGCGCTCGCGCAGGTCGGTCAGCGTGGCGGCGGTGTCGGCCCAGTCGGCGACGCGGCCTATCTCCGGGTGCAGCTGGCCGCTGGCGACCAGCCGGACCAGGACGGAGAGATCCGGCCCGTACGGCTCGGGGAAGTCGGCGTAACTGAAGTGCCGGATCGTCGCGGAGGTGGCGCCGTACAGGAGCCGGAAGAAATCGACTGTCACCGGTTCCCGGCTGGCCTGGCCGAACCAGATCAGCGTGCCGCCCGGCCGAAGCCGGTCCAGCCCGCGCGCAAGGCTGGCGCCGCCCGCGGACTCAAGGACGATGTCGAACGGGCCATTGGTACCGGTCACGGCACGCGCCACCGCGGCGGCACCGAGTTCGCGCAGGCGGCTGCCGCGTTCCGGGGTCGCGGTGATCGCGGTGATGTCGGCCCCTGCGTTCGCGGCGAGTTCGGTTACGTAGTGCCCCACGCCGCCGGACGCGCCGGTGAGCAGGATCCGTCGGCCGGTGACGTTGCCGGCGACTCGCAGCAGCCGCAGGGCGGTCAGGCCGGCGAGCGGCAGCGCAGCGGCGTCGACCGCCGGGATCCGCGCGGGCAGCTCGGCCAGCGCGGAGACCGGGACAACGGCGTACTCGGCCCAGCCCGCGGCGGGCGGATGCCCGACGACGCGGCTGCCCTCCGTCGGCCCGGCACCGTCGGTGGCGGCCTTTACCACCAAGCCCGCGACATCCTTGCCGGGACGCCAGCCGGCCGGCGGGTTTTCGAGCAGGAACGTCTCACCGCGGTTGGCGGAGAACGCCTCGACCCTGATGAGTGCCTCGTCTGGGCGCGGCCGTGGCCGCGCCACGTCGGCGAACTCCACCATCGCCGGTCCTCTGGCTGGCATCAGTGCTTTCATCGTGCGGCCCTCCTGTCTGGCGGTTCTCATGTCAGCCGGCCACGGCCCGGGAATCCAACAGCCGTCAGGCAGGTTCAACAACTGGGAGTTGTCATCGGCGGCAGGGACTTGTGGACCTCGATCTGGCCAGGGTGCGGGCCTTCGTGGCGGTTGCTGACGAAGGCCATTTCGGGCGGGCCGCTGCGGCGCTGTCGATCAGCCAGCAGGCGTTGTCCAAGCGGATCGCCGCGCTGGAAGCTGAACTCGGCACACGGCTGCTGAACCGGCGCTGGCCCAGGCAGCTGACCTGGTAGTCGAGCTCGGACTTGAGCGCGATCTGCCCGCCGTCGCGGCCGCGCTGGGCCGCGGCGAGATCGACGCCGGCCTCGGCCGCGTGCACGGAAGCGACAAGCTGGCGGGGCTGGTCTGGCGCACCGGATCGTGCGTCTCGAGCCACTGGACGCGATCCTCGGCGCTGGACATGTCCTCGCTGACCGCGACCAGTTGCGGCCCGCCGACCTGGTTGGCAGCACGCTGATGTTCCCTGCGGCCGGAGACCGGCTCGACTTCCTGACGAGGTTCGCCGGCGAGTTTCAGATCAACCGCAGGGTCTGCGGCACCAACGCCGGCCTCGCCGCTTTCGTCTCGTGGGTGCGGGCCAGCCCGGCCGGGTTCTCGCTGCTCCCGGCAGACCTTGAAGCGAGGGTTGAGACGGTCCAGCTTGCCGACCCCGTTCCCCTGTACGCTGGTCGTTGACCTGGCGGCGAGACGGTCAGCATCCCCAACTGCCGCGGCTACTCGAGGCATTCGCGGCAGCAGGCCGCGCGTCACGGTGGCTGGAGTTCCGGCCGGGCGTGGACTGGCTGCCCGCCGCCGACCGGGCGCAACTAGGGCGTGTTGAAAGTGGTGGCGCCGGGGTGTTGATTACGGGCTGGTGACCATGGCGGTCCACCCACGGTCAGCGCGCCGGACGGTCACGGGATGATTCTGATCGAGAGGGGCGTTGACGTAGGGGACACGACATATCGTGTTATGTCTGGTAGGCCTGGACCCTTGAGGGGCTCCGGGCCTTGAGAGGTGAGCGTGATGACCGGTTGGTACGCGGAGCGGACGCCGGACGGGTCGGCCAGGGCCGTGATCGCCGTGACGCTGCTCGCGCTGCTGCTGGTGGCGGCCGTGCCGGTGGCCTTGCTGGCCGGAGTGGTCATGATGATGCTGGGACACGTCGTCGGCGGGCTCGCGCTGTTCGGCGGCTCGATCCTCGCTGCCGCCATAGCCGTCGTGCTCGCGGGGATGAGCGGGATGCGGCACCTGCGCAAGCTGCTCTCCGGGCGCAGCTTCCGTGTCGTGCAACTGGACGGCAGCCAGTACACCGGCGTCGCAGAGCCACAGGGCAGCGACTACACCAACGTCGTGCAGCTGGACCGCAGCGACTACACCGAAGTTCGCTGACCTGACCCTTCCCGTCCGCGGCCATTGGCGCGGGCCGCTGGCGTGCCGTGGGCGGAGTTCGGGCGCTGAGCTGCGGCTGTTACTGCTGGTCAGGTTGGTTCGTGAGGTGTTGTGGCGGCTTATTCTCCAGACTGCAGCGGACGAAGTCCTGGACGACAGGATTGGTGTCGTTGGCGGGCGGCCAGGCGACAGCGACCTGGCTGGGGCTGAGGCCGGTAACGGGCCGGTAGGTGATGCCGGGGCGGGCGTAGTAGCGGGCGGCGGATTCGGGGGCCAAGGCGATGCCGTGGCCGTTGGCGATCGCGGTTAGGAAGGCGTCGGGCTGGTCGGTGACGAATCCGATGCGGACCGGGTGGCCTTGGCGTTCGCTGACGGCGAGCCAGTAGTCGCGCCAGATGCCGGTTTCGGCGGGTGCGGCGATGAACGGCTCGTCCCACAGATCGCGGAAGAGGATCTGGTCGCGGATGGCGAGCGGGTGGGTGGCGGTGAGCACGACCCAGCGGGGACGTTGCCAAACGCCGGATGGGCCGGCACCCGGATCGCCCGCGGCGACCTCGCCGAGGAGATAGCCGCCCTCAAGAGCGAATCCGGCAGCGACATCGTCATGGCTCACGGCGGCGCTGCGTTCGTTCAGGCCCTCTCCAGGCTCGGCCTGATCGATGAATACCGCCTCGTCATCCTCCCGGTCGCGCTAGGGGGCGGGCTGCCGCTGTTCAAAGACCTGGCCAAGCCGCTGCGAGTGGATCTCACAGAGGCCAAAAGCTTTCCTGACGGGACGGTTATCCTCGTCTACCAGCCGATCACCGCAATGGGGTAACGCCTGGGCCACGCGGTGGCCGGCGTCTCCGGGATCACCCTGTGGGAAATTCTGGAGGTCACCCGTGGCGGATGACGGCCGGCGGGATGGATGTTGCGATCATGACCAGGGAATGCGCGGATGCCTTCGGCATTCCTCTCCCGGAGCGATCAGGTCCCGGTTGGGCTAGTGAAACGCCTTCGGGCGGAAGGAGTGCTCGAGTGAGCCAGCCGTTCAAGGGCACGATCAATGTCGATATCCGCGACTCGGTGCCGGACTGGTCGCCGTTCGAGCCGCCGAAGGCGCCGGACGGCGCGGCCAGCGTCGTCTACATCGTCCTGGATGACGTGGGCTTCTCGGCCATGAGCTGCTACGGCGGCCCGATCGAGACGCCGAACATCGACCGGATCGCGAACGATGGGATCCGTTACACGCAGTGGCACACCACCGCGCTGTGCTCGCCGACCCGGTCGTGCCTGCTGACCGGCCGCAACCACACCCGCAACTCGATGGCGTGCATCACCGAGGCCGCGGTCGGTTTCCCCAACGCCAGCGGGACCATCCCGTCAGAGAACGGCATGGTCTCCGAGATCCTCGGCGAGCGCGGCTGGAACACCTACATCGTGGGCAAGTGGCACCTGTGCCCGACTGTGGAGATGAATATCGCCTCGACGCGGCGGAACTGGCCGACCGGCCGCGGGTTCGAGCGGTTCTACGGGTTCCTGGGCGCCGAGACCAACCAGTGGTACCCGGACCTGGTCTACGACAACCATCCGGTGGATCAGCCCAGGTCCCCGGCGGAGGGCTATCACCTGACCGAGGACCTGACCGACAAGGCGATCGAGTTCATCAAGGACGCCAAGACGGTCGCGCCGGACAAGCCGTTCTTCCTGTACTACGCGCCCGGCGCGGCCCATGCGCCGCACCATGTCTCCAAGGAATGGGCCGATAAGTTCAAGGGCCGCTTCGACATGGGCTATGAGGCGATCCGCGAGCAGACCCTGGCCCGGCAGAAGGAAATGGGCATCGTCCCCTCCGACACCGGGCTGCCGCCGGTTAACCCGATCGGCACACCAGAGACCCGCCAGGGACCCGACGGCCAGCCGTTCCCGCCGCTGGACGTCACCAGGCCCTGGGACTTCCTGTCGGCGCAGGAGAAGAGGCTGTTCGCCCGGATGGCCGAGGTCTATGCCGGGTTCCTGGCGCACGCCGACCACCACATCGGCCGGCTGCTGGACTACCTGGAGGAGTCCGGGCAGCGGGAGAACACCATGGTCATCGTGGTGTCGGACAACGGCGCGAGCGGTGAAGGCGGACCGAACGGGTCGGTAAACGAGATGCTGTTCGCCAACGGCATTCCCGATGACATGCAAGCGAACCTGGCGATGCTGGACGAGCTCGGCGGGACCCGGACCTACAACCACTACCCCAACGGCTGGGCGATGGCGTTCAACACGCCGTTCAAGATGTGGAAGCGGTATGAGTTCAACGGCGGCACAGCCGACCCGTGCATCATCTCCTGGCCCTCGGCCGCAGCCGGTGCCGCCGGCCGGGGCGGGCTGCGGCACCAGTACCACCATGCGATCGACATCGTGCCGACCATCCTGGACACCCTGGGCGTCCAGGGCCCGGAGACGATCAAGGGCCACGTGCAGAGCCCCTTCGACGGGGTGAGCATGCGCTACACCGCCGAGATGGAATCGGCGCCCTCCGCCCGCAAGACCCAGTTCTACTCCATGCTCGGCTCGCGGGGGATCTGGCATGAGGGCTGGAAGGCCGTCACCACCCATCCCACGCTGAGCGGCTGGGGCGGCTTCAACGATGACACCTGGGAGCTGTACCACACCGATGTCGACCGGGCCGAGCTGCACGACCTGGCTGCCGAGCACCCGGACAAGGTCCGGGAACTGGTCAACTTGTGGTTCGCCCAAGCCGGGGAGAACGGGGCGTTCCCGCTTGATGACCGGTCCGCGCTGGAGATCATCACGACGCAGCGGCCGCAGCTGGCCGCGCCCCAGAACCGCTACGTCTACTTCCCCGATACCGCCGAGGTACCCGAGCAGCAGGCGGTCAACGTCCGCAACCGGTCCTACACGATCGGGGCGCTGGTGGACATCCCCGCTCCTGGCGCGGAGGGCGTGCTGTTCGCGCACGGGTCGCGGTTCGGCGGCCACGCCCTGTACGTGAAGGACAACCGGCTGCACTACGTCTACAACTTCGTCGGAATGTTCGAGCAGAAGATCGATGGGGCCGAAGACCTGCCCGTGGGTGAGAACCTTATCCTGTCGGCGTCGTTCGAGAAGGACGGCGAGGACCCCCCCGGGGTCGCGACCGGGATCCTGTCCCTCTACCACGGCGACAAGAAGGTCGGCGAAGACCGCATCAAGACCCAGCCCGGGCTGTTCTCGCTCGCGGGGGAGGGCCTGTGCGTCGGACGGGACAGCGGCGAGGCCGTCACGGCCGACTACCCGAACGGATCGCCGCACCGCTTTACCGGCGGCACGATCAAGCGGGTCGCCGTCGACGTCAGCGGCGCCCCCTACGTCGACCTCGAGCGCGAGGCCCAAGCCATGCTCGCCCGAGAGTAGACAACAAGAAATCGGCCAGGCGGTTGCCGAGGAGCCCCGGCCGGCTCCTGCCCCGCAGTGACCGCCCACTCGAACAGGCGAAGTTCAGGGCCCGGCGCGCGTTTCCCGCCGGGCCCTGAACTTTATTTAGTCAGAACGGGCCGTGGTTCCTAGTGGCCAAAGAATGGTGTGCAGACCGGCCCGGTCATCCCGTGCCGCTCAGGTAGCTCGATGCACGCCTGGGCTTTGGTCTTCGCGACGCCGACCATCTTGGTCGTCTGCCATTGCTCGGTGAACCAGGCGCGTTCGGTCGAAGCGACCTCGAGTGCATGGGTGCCCCGGTCATAGATCCAGAACGTGGCGCCGTCGGGGTGGCCGGTGTCGGTGACCGTCGCCCACGCCGACTGGCAGCCGGAGCTGTATCGTAGCCGCAGCGTGACGCGCGCCTTGCGCAGGCCGTCGTAGACCGAGATCGCGTAGACCGTGACAGCGTCGCTGCTGCAGCTCTGCGTCTGGGGGCTCTTGCCGATACAGCCATAGCCGTAGCACCCGTACCGCGGCGCGGACGCTGTGGGCGAAGTCGTGGCGGCAGACGCCGATGTGGCCGTGACGGCCAGGACTCCCGTGGTGAGCGCACTGGCGCTCACCACGCCGATGAGCGCGTTCCCGATCCTCGTGGATATTCGCATGAAGTTTCCTTTCGTCATGACGGCGCCGTCATGGTTGCGGCTCCCAGTCCCTAAATCTGCGCACATCCACTGATGGGGTTCTGAGCCAATCTCTCGAAGGAGATGCAGGTTGCCTGAGGGTATGCGCGCATAAATCTGATATCGCTGGGAGAAGCCGCCAGGAAAGCTGGCAGCCCTTGCCGCCAGAGTCCTTAGTCCGTCATCTCTCTTGGCCCGGTCGTCGGGCCAGCGCAATGCCCGGGATCTTCCGGTCCACCACGTCGGTCGCGACCTCGGAGAGCTTGCGTTTGTGGTCGCGCGCGTGGTTCCTCAGCACTGTGAATCCGTCATCCACGGTGATGGTCAGGTACTCGGCGAGCATTCCCTTGGCCTGCTCGATGACCACCCGGCTGTTCAGCGCCGCCTGCAACTGCCCGGTGAGCAGGTTGCGTTCCCGCAGCGCCCGTTCCTGAATCAGCCCGATGGCAGTCATCTCTGCCATGGCCTGCGCGATCTCCATCTCGGCGCCGCCAGGCGGACAAAGGCCCGGGCCAGGACGGCCTCGCGGGCCACGTCGCCCCGCTCACCCGGACCGGAATCCCTGGGCCGCTCGTGCCGCCCGGTACTGCTCTCACTCATCGAACCGCACCCGCCGATCCACGACGTCCTGCGCAATGTCGTACATCGAGCGCCCGCTCGCGAACGCCGCGGCGCGCGGCCGGGCCAGCGCGTTGGCCACAGTGTCATCCAGCTGCGCGGCGATCATCCCGGTCGCCTGATGGATCACGATCCGGTCCGTGCCGGCCGCCGCAAGCTCCGCCAGGCCCGGGCCTCCTACCGCGTACGGCTGGTACAGCACGGCATCCCGGGCGATGTCCGCCGCCACCAGGGCATCGGCCAGGTGCTCGTCACTGAGCATGCCCGGCCGGTCGCGGCACAGGTCGAACGTGCCGATACCGCCTGAGCCCACGGTCAACGGCAGGGAGAACTCGGCGCGCACGCCGGCCGCCAGGGCAGCCGGCGTGAACGCCGGCCAGCGGTCCGCGTTCTCGGCTGCCAGGTCCGGCAGCAGCACCGGGATCCCGGAGGCATGAGCCAGCAGGCACGGGCCCTCACCCAGCTCCATCTGCAGCCCGGTCACCGTCCGGCTGTGCCGCCCGGCACCGGCCAGCACACTCGCCGACTCCACCCCCGACATCAGCACCACGGCGCACCCCGACAAGGCCATCTCATCTACCGCGAACCGGCAGAGCCGCCGGGCCAGCTCGCCCGCACCGGCCGTAATGTCCGGTTCGGTGACCGCCGCCATGATCCGGGCCCGCCGGTCGTCCTCCCGCACGTCGCCTCCTCCTGCCACGACGCAATCCCCGGGGCGTGTCTCCTTACCGTACGCCTCGAGCGTGGGGCACGGTCAGAGGGTCCCCGCATCGCGGCGACGGCGCCATTGAGGCCACCGGTCAGCCTGACGCCGGGAACCGGTTCCCTGAGGGGTGGGTCTGGGACGAAAGTCCCTAGCGGCGGCCCGGTGTGCGGCGTAGTTGTCTGTGGTTATCAGTACGTAATAAGGACCCATCGCACGGGCAGGGACGGCGGCCCGTGACCGGTGCGGGCGTGATGAGACGGCACTGCTGGGGTGCCATCTGGCCCGTATCCTTTCGGGTCGGTCGGAAGGCAGCTAGATCGGCATGTTCGATTTCATCTGCGGCGGCGCGGTGACCATCTCCGGCCGGATCACCGTAAGGTCTGGGCCCGGGCTTGAGCGGATCCTCCGGTGTTATCCGCTTTGGGCTAGCGTTGCCGCAGGCGGGAACCACGTGCAGCGGCACCCGGAACCGGCAGGCGATTTGCTGCTCCCGCCAGCTGGTGCGCAGGGCCGGCCGCCGGTGAATCGGGGGGGGGCCGCCGGATCGTGAGCGTGGGTGAGGTGCGGCAGCGGGGTCGCCGGTCATTGCATGCGGGCGGGTCGGTGTCGGATCTGGTGGCGTCTAAGCTGCGTCGGCCGCTGATCCGGCCGGGGACGGTGTTCCGGTCGCGGCTGGTTGAGTGGCTGGCGCGGGGTGATGTGTGTCCTATTGTCTCGGTGGCGGCGCCGGCGGGGTATGGGAAGACGACGTTGCTGTCGCAGTGGGCTAAGTGTAATGGCCGGTGTTTCGCGTGGGTGTCGGTCGATGAGGGGGACAACGACCCGAAGGTCTTTCTGACCTATGTCGCTGAGGCCCTGGATGCGGTGGAGCCGATCGATGAGCGGGTGTTTGACGCGCTGGCTTCTGCGGGGAGTTCGGTGCCCGGGTCGGTGGTGCCCAGGCTGGGGTCGGCGTTTGCGGCGATGTCGGCGCCGGTGGTGCTGGTGCTGGATGACGTGCATGTGCTGCAGGACCGGGAGTGCCGGGCGGCGCTGTCGGTGCTGGCTGATCATGTGCCGGACGGCTCGCGGCTGGTGTTCGCGGGCCGGGCCGAGCCGCCGCTGCGGATCGCGCGCCTGCGCGCGGAGGGCAGGACCGTGGAGATCGGCGCCGGTGATTTGTCGCTGACCGCTGAGGAGGCGTCATCGCTGAAGCGCAACGCTGGCCTGACGCTGAGTGAGGAGGAGGTGGCGGCGCTGCACCGGCGGACCGAGGGGTGGCCGGCCGGGCTGTACCTGGCGGCGCTGTACCTGCGGGAGGGCGGCCCGCTGGCCAGCGCGGCGGTCTCCTTCGGCGGGGATGACCAGCTGGTGAGCCAGTACATGGAGTCGGAGTTCCTGGCGCGGATCTCCCGGCGGCAGCGGGCGTTCCTGACCCGGACCGCGGTGCTGGAGGGCATGTGCGGGCCGCTGTGCGATGCGGTGCTCGAGCTGGCCGGGTCGGCGACGGTCCTGGCGGACCTGGAGCGGTCGAACCTGCTGCTGGTGCCGCTGGACCGGCACAAGGAGTGGTACCGCTACCATCACCTGTTCCGGGACATGCTGCTGGCCGAGCTGCGCCGCCTGGAGCCCGAGCTGATGCCGGTCTTGTACCGGCGGGCCGCGCAGTGGTATGAGCGCAACGGGGCGCCCGGCCAGGCACTGGAGTACTGGATGAAGGCCGGCGACGTGGAGGCCACGGCCCGCCTGGCCGCCGCTCTGACGCTTCCGGCTTTCATGCGGGGCCGGGCCGCGACGGCCGAGCGGTGGCTCGGGTGGCTGGAAGATCACGGCGCCTTGGAGCATCACCCGGCGGTGGCCGTGCTGGCGGCGATGGTCTCCGCCATGACCGGCAGGTCGGCCGACGCCGAACGGCGGGCCGCGGCCGCCGGGCGGGGAGCCGCCGCCGCGGGCCTGCCGGATGGGAGCTCGTCGATCGACCCGTGGCTGGCGGTGCTGCGGCCGCTGCTGTGCCGTGACGGGGTGGACCAGATGCGGGCCGACGCCGAGCTCGCGGCCAAGACCATGGCCGCCGGGAGCTTCTGGCGGGCAGCGGCGCTGCTGTTCGTGGGGATGGCGCACCTGATGGCCGGTGACCCGGACCAGGCCGATGTCCTGTTCGAGGACCAGGTCGCCGAGGCCCGGGCCGCCGGGGGAATGATCGGCGCCTGCATCGCGCTCAGCCAGCGGTCGCTGCTGGCCATCGGCCGGGGCAAATGGGACCTGGCCGGACAGCACCTGTCCCAGGCCCGGGCCGTGGCCCGGGACACCAACATCGAGGACTACCCCGAGGTCACGATCATGCACGCCGCGGCCGCGCGGCTGGCGCTGCACCACGGCG
>Ga0208324_1000116_pt1 | contig 47310 bp, 44 predicted proteins | sample Sb_taG_2_FD_187707 | JGI IMG/M metagenome (GOLD analysis project Ga0208324, IMG submission 187707) | Peat soil microbial communities from Weissenstadt, Germany - Sb_50d_5_LS metaG (SPAdes) (version 2) | ecosystem: Environmental > Terrestrial > Soil > Wetlands > Peat | place: Germany... | reverse complement strand
GGGCTCGGGCCGTCGTAGATGCAGAACGTCTTCGTGTAGTCGATCGAGACGTAGGACGTGATCCAGGTGACGGACTCCTCGGACGTTCTGCGGATGGCCAGGTCCGCGCGGCACGTTTGACGGTTGTGACACTGGTTAACCTCCCAGTTGGTTATCGGTGCCGGTATCACGGCTGGCTCCACGATCACCTGCCGACCGCTGGTTGACCACACGCGACGGCCCACACGAGGACCCACATAAATCGAGTGGCCCGCAGAATCGCTGTTACGTCGCCGCCATGCGCGGGTGGGGTGAGACGTGACCAGGTGGGTCGGGCAGTCGGCGGCGGCCGGGTGCAATCCGTGCACGGCCTGGCTGTTGGCCACGCACTGGGTCTAGCCGGGCAGCGTGCACTGTTGATGGCTGCCACCCGCGGACGCGGGCAAGCCGCAGATGTTCCTGGCGGCACGGCCAGCCGCCGGGAGCCGCGCAGGCTGCGGCTAACGACCCTGCAAATGCGACCACTCCAGCTTCACCGGCCGCCGGGTCGAACTGGCGCACTTGATGGGGATGCGCTACTTCCTGGCTTCTGGAGCAGGAAGTGGCGGTAGCCCCAGCTGTCTTCTTGGTTGAAGCCCTCGTCGAGGATCTGCAGTCCTGCCGCGCGGAGCCAGCCTGTTACCCGATCGCGACCGGGGTAGTAGTGGTAGCCGGCGACATCGCCGTCGATGACTTCGCCGCGCACGGCCGGCAGTCCGCGCCGGATCAGCGTCGTGAATGCCTTCTCGATCACCGGCTCGTCCACCTCCTCGACGGTCAGGTAAAGCAGGCCGCCCGGGCGCGCCGCGCGATGCAGGTTCGCCAGCACCAGTGGCCAGTCTTCGGGCGGGACGTTCTCCATCGCGTCGATGGTCAGGACGGCGTCGAACTCGCCGGTGTAGGGCAGTTTTTGGAGCCGGACGTGATCGAGGGCGATCGCGATGCCTCGTGCCCGCGCCTGAGCCAGCATGCCCGCTGATTGGTCGGCGCCGACGACGCGGTGCCCGGCTGCGGCCACCATCGAGAAGTACCTGCCTGTCCCGCAGGGCGCATCCAAGATCTTGGCGGCCGCTGGGCAGGTGCGCAGCAGCCGCGCCACCCAGTGTTGTTGCGGCTGGGTGGGGTAGCCGTGGTCGTCGTAGACGGGCGCCTCCTGGTCATAACTGGCCAGGACTGCTGCGCGCCGCTGGTCGAGCCAGGTCTGCCGGTCCATGGTGCCTCCTTGGGTGGTAGTGGCGGCGTTGCCGGTACCGATCGCGCGCCCGAGGCGGAGGATGCCGTCTTCGGGCGCATACGCGCCAGCTTGCGGCCCGGGTCTGCCCCCGGCCGTACCGTAATGCCGTGCGTATCGTGGTCTGATCGGTGGCGTGGCAGGGTCTTAGCTGGTTGCGTGCCTGATACCGGCAGCTGCTGGCTCAGCCGGGCTGGTATCGCGGCTGGTTCTACCATCACGGCTGGCCAGCGGGTTCACCACACGCGATGGCCCACACAAAACCCACATGAATCGGTCGGCCCGCCTGGAGGCCGCGACGGCGGCGGCCGCCGAGCGCGGACCAATGTGGCACGGAACTCGCTGAACCAGGCAGGCTGCGGCAGGCCGGACGCTGGCGATGCCGCCAGCACCGGCCTGGCTGGCCGGTGCTGGCGGGATGGCCGCGGCGAACAGGCCTGCGTAAACTTTTGGACGTAAGTCCTGCCAGTGCCCGGCCGGTGGCCGCGGACGGGTTTTGAGGGGTGGGGGGCGGTGGCGGAGCAGCCTGGACTGGAGTTCGCGGGGGTACTGCGGCAGCTGCGGACCGAGGCCCGGCTGACCCAGGAGGAACTGGCCGAAGCGGCCGGCCTTTCCCCGCGGTCGGTCAGTGACCTGGAACGCGGCATCCACCGCACCGCCCGCAAAGACACCGCCGTCTTGCTGGCCGACGCGCTGGACCTGGCCGAGCCCACCCGCGCGCTGTTCGTCGCGGCAGCCCGCGGCCGCGCCTCGGCCGCGGAGGTACTGGCGGCCGTGCCGGGGCAGGCGCCGGGAGCCGCCGCCGCGGCCACGAGGACCCTGCCGCGCGATATCGCTAACTTCACCGGCCGCGAGCGGGAACTGGCACGGCTGCTGGAGGCCCTGATCCCGACGGCTGCGGACGGCGGGGTGGTGAGCATTCACGCGATCGACGGGATGGCCGGAATCGGCAAGACCACCTTCGCGGTGCACGCGGCGCACCGGCTCGCTCCAGATTTTCCCGATGGGCAGTTCTTCCTGCCGCTGCACGCCCATACCCCCGGCCAGCGGCCGGTCGACCCGGCCGATGCGCTGGGCAGCCTGCTACTGGCCGCCGGGCTAGCCCCGCAGCAGATCCCTCCCGGCGTGGAGGCCCGGGCGGCCAGGTGGCGGGGCCAGGGAGCGGGCAAGAAGATCTTGTTGCTGCTCGATGACGCCGCCAGCCATCGGCAGGTCCGGCCGCTGCTGCCCGGAACGGCGGGCAGCCTGGTGCTGGTCACCAGCCGCCGTCGGCTGACGGCACTGCAGGACGCCACGGTGATCAGCCTCGATGTCCTGCCGCCCGGCGAGGCGGCGGCGCTGCTGGCCCGGCTGGCGGGCCGGCCCGGAGTGCGGGCCAGCGATGCCGCAGTTGGCGAGCTCACCCGGCTATGCGGCTATCTGCCGCTGGCGATCGGGATGCTCGCCAGCCAGCTGCGGCACCACCTGGCCTGGAGGCCCGCAGAACTCGCCGCCGACGTGGCGGCGGCCCGCGACCGGCTGGCCCTCATGCACGCGGAGGACGTGTCGGTCGACGCTGCGTTCGCCCTGTCCTACACCGACCTCACCGCGGCGCAGCAGCGGCTGTTCCGCCGACTCGGCCTGCTCCCAGGCCCCGGCATCGACGCCTACGCCGCCGCCGCGCTCGACGGCACCACCGTGGACGCCGCCCGCCGCGGCCTTGAGGGCCTGTATGACCAGCACCTGCTCACCGAGCCCGCACCCGGCCACTACCAGCTGCACGACCTGCTCCGCGAGCACGCCCGCGCCCTGGCCGCCGCAGACAACCCGGCCGAATCAGACACCGCCACGGGCCGGCTGCTGGACTACTACCTGCACACCGCCCTGGCCGCCGGCCGGCACTTCGCCACGCCGCCCGCCGCCCGCCGCCAGCCGCCCGGCCGCCCGCCGGCCCAGGCTCCCGACGTGTCCGCCCTCCGGCAGGCGGCCGCCTGGCTGGATGCCGAGCGTGCGAACCTGCACGCCGCCGTGGAGTACTCCGCCGACCGCGCACGTTCCCGTCATGCCATCGCGATACCCGCAGCGATGAGCGGCTTCCTGACCGCCCGTGGTTACTGGGACCAGTCAGCTGCCCTCCACGGGAGCGCCCTCATCGCGGCGCGGCAGGCTGGCGACCGGCTCGGCGAGGCCGACACGCTCACCGAACTGGGCGTCTTGCAGGCAGAAACCGGCGGCTACCCGGCCGCGGCCGCCACCCTGGCCCGGGCAGTGGCGCTCTACGGTGAGGCCGGTGACCTGCCAGGCCAGGCCCACGCCCTCAACCAGCTCGGCTATCTTCGCGTGCTGACCGGGGACTACCCGGCCGCCGCCGCCAGCACCCAGCAGGCGCTGGCGCTGGCCCGCAGCGCCAGCGACCGCTTCGTCGAGGCCGACACCCTCATCCACCTAGGCCTGGTGCAACAGCTGACCGGGGACTACCCGGCCGCCGCCGCCAGCCAGCAGCAGGCCCTGGCGCTGTTCGGTGACCTCGGCGACCTGGAAGGCCAGGCCGAGGCCCTCAACTGCCTCGGCGTCGTGCAGCAGGAAACCGGGAATTACCCGGCCGCCACCGCCAGCCACCAGCAGGCGCTGGCGCTGTTCGGTGACCTCGGCGACCTGCAAGGCCACGCCAACGCCCTCAACGACCTGGGGATCGCGCAGCAGCAGACCGGGGACTACCCGGCCGCCGCCGCCAGCCACCAGCAAGCCCTGGCGATCTACCGCGAATTCGGCCGCCGACTCGGCCAGGCCGAGGCACTGAACCGCCTCGGCGACCTTTCCTCGCGCACCTCGGCCACCAGCCAGGCCCGCGAGTACCACGCCCAGGCGCTGGCCATCGCGCGCGACCTCAGCGCGCCCCTGGAGGAAGCACACGCCCTGGAAGGACTCGGCCAAACCAAGCTGCAAGACGGCAACCCCAGCGAAGCCGCCGTGCACCTGCAGCAGGCACTCACGATCTACCAGCGCATCGGCGCCCCCGCTGCACGGCGGGTCCAGGAAACCCTCCAGAACCACAGGCCGACCACCCCCGAGCCCCAGCCAGCCGCGCCCGAAGGCGAACGCCATCAACCGCGCACACCCGCCGTACCTCAGGAAGCCACAGAACAGCCTGTTCGGTGTGGCACGGACGATCAGTAACCGGACCTTCAGCCGGTCCAGATCAGGCGGGTACTTGCGTGGGCACACGAAGAGTCTAGTTACTCTCCGTGACGAATGGTCTCTATGACCCTCCTCCCTCGGTTGGCACCGTCCGCGGCTGCCAGCGCCTGGTTGCCGCGGCGGGACACTACACTCGCGGCTATGATAAGGCTCTGCGATGGGCGCTGACGCTGCGGTCGAGCGGCATGACGGCACGCCGCCAGGCGAAGACGAGATCGCAGCCCGGATGCGTGCCGAGGGCCTGAGCCCGCACGGGTGGGGCAACGGCCCCGGCGATACCTACGGCTGGCATGAGCACGGCTACGAAAAGCTGCTGTACTGCGTGCGCGGCCAGATCGTGTTCCACACCGCCAGCGGTGACATCAGGCTCGGTCCGGGAGACAAGATGGTCCTCCCGCCACACACCGCGCACGCAGCGACGGTCGGCGCGGAGGGCGTGCGCTGCATCGAAGCGCCCCGCTGGCGAGACCAAGAGCCCGGTTGACGGATCCGGCACGTGAGGGGCGTGCCCGATGACCCGTCGTGGTCCGGACATCCCTCATCGCGGCAGAAGCGGACCGTCACCCTGAGGGCGCCGATGCATAAACATACAGTCGGTCGCCCGCACGCTGGGCCGTAACAGCGGCGGCCAGCTACGCGAAGCCCGGTTGATAACTGTGGACGCGAACCATCCTGGCCGAGCGTGAAACGGCCTGGAAATTGGCCGGAGCTGCGTTCAGACGCGTGCTGGCGGGAAGCGGCATGTGTCAGCGGCAGGCGCTGGGCTGTGGTTCGCCCGGGGCATAATGCGTCCATTCTGCCTTTGTCGGTGGTCCGGCATCGGCACACAGTGCTGCATACGGGTTGGCGAAAAGCGGCATTTGCCACATCCGTACGGTGCCGTCCGTGTCGGCGGTGGCCAGGAGCTTGCCGTCCGGGCTGAACGCCACGCCAGACACGCTCCCCCCCGTGCCGGCACCGGCCGGGAGAGGAGCACCGACGGCCTGCCCGGCGGCCAGATCCCACAGCCGCGCATAGCCGTCGCCGTAGGCGACGGCCAGCAGCCTGCCGTCCGGGCTGAACGCCACCCCGTTCACGCTGCCGCTGGTGACTGCCGGGAGGGGAGCACCGACGGCCTGCCCGGCGGCCGGGTTCCACAGCCGCACGGTGCCGTCGCCGTCCGCGGTGGCCAGGAGCTTGCCGTCCGGGCTGAACGCCATGCCAGACACGCTGCCGCCCGGGCCGGCACCGGCCGGGAGGGGAGCGCCGACAGCCTGCCTGGTAGCCAGAGCCCACAGCCGTACGTACCCGTCAGTGTCGGCGGCGGCCAGCAGCTTGCCGTCCGGGCTGAAGGCCACGTCGAGCACGCCGTAGTTGGCTGGATCACCGGGCAGGATGCCGCGTTGTTGCTGTTCCATCAGCAAGCTCGCCAGAACCGAGCCGGCCTGGGCGGTGGGGAAGACGCGCCAGGCGGCCACGGCCAGCCGCCGTGCGGTGAGCGGATTGGTAGAGTCCGCGGCCAGGCTTTCGGTCGCAAGCTGGCGAGAGAGGGCGATGGCGTGCTGCCGGGAGGCGTTGGCGGCGTTGCGTACGGCGAGCCCGGCGGCGCTGATGGCGATCACGGTCAGGGCCAGCAGGCCGGCGATCACGCCGCGCCGCCACCGCCCGGCACGCAACGCGGCGCGATGTGCGGCGCCAAGGAACGCCTCGCTGGTGGCAGGCAGCGGGAGATAGCGGGCGGGAGCGTCCTGCCAGCGGGCGGCGGCCGCTCGCCCAGCCGCCGCACCAGCCGATCAGCCAGCTCGTCGCGTCCGTAAAGGAGCTGGGCGTCCCGCTCCTCGAACGGGACGAGCCCCAGGTAGGGGCCGCCCGGCCAGGCCGGGCCCGGTGCCTGGCCTTCTGGCACTTCGGCTTCGCGCAGGGCCGCCAGCACCTCTTCGGCCGGGGCACGGCCACGGGCCGCCGCCACGAACACGGCGTGCACCGGCTCGGCCAGGCCGAGCGCGCCGGCCAGCAGCACAGCGGTGTCCTTGCGGGCGGTACGGTTGATGCCCCGCTCCAGGTCACTGACCGACCGCGGGCTCAGGCCCGCCGCCTCGGCCAGCTCCTCCTGCGTCAGCCCTGCCTCACCCCGCAGCTGCCGCAGCAGGCCACCGAACCCCAGCGCAAGCTGCTCCGCCATGGCCTGGCATTCCCCTCCGCAGGTCTCATCCCGCCGCACCACAACCGGTACAACGCCGACAGGACCTGCACCAAGGTTAACCAGGCCCGGCCACCCTGACCATCTCCTACCACCCAGCCAGCCAGCCGCAGATCCTGTGGGCCATCCTGTGGCCAGCCTGTGGGCCTGCATGTGTGGCGGTCAGCCGGGTCGCCAAGCACGGTGGAACGACTTACCCGGCAGCGGGCCCAGAACCTGAGGTGCCACGCAGGCCCGAGACCCGGGTCAGTCGGCCATCTGGCCAGCTGGCGGCAGATCCATCATCCGCACGCCTCGCCTGCCAGGAAATCCGCCCTCGCTGTGTAACTAGCGGCAGTGGTGCAGCCAAAATTTGGATAATCTGCGTGCAATCACCCAAGTAATCGGCCAAGCGGCCAGCCGCGCCGATTCGGCAGGATCTGATCCCCTCTCCGCGACGGTTGTGGCTCAGTCCCGCGCCGCGGCGACCTAACAGGTTTACAGCGAGGAGATGCCTGCACAAGATGCGGCCGCGAAGGCGGCCACGCCGGCGCCGGCGGGAGCGGTGGCCGGCGCCGGAGAGCGGATACCTGGCCGACCGCACGGATCCGGCCCGTTCGGATCAATCTTTTATCGACCGAACGGGCCGTGGTGCGACTCACCTTCTGATCGCCCGCATACGGGCCCGTAAGGCGGCCAGCGCCTCCATGGACCGCCACCGTAACGTACACCAACATTCCATCGTGGCTTGTTGTAACCCAACTCCACTGAGGCTGATTACGCAATTATGGGCCTTTCGGCATCACAGGTGGCAGGCTGCACTAGGCGGGGTGGGGTGTCACAATGGGTACGTGGGGGTTACCGCTGGTTTGGTGACGTTGCTGTTCACCGATATCGAGGGCGGCGTCCGGCTGTGGGAGGCCGACCGCGATTCCATGGCGGCGGCATCGGCCCGCCATGACCGCATTGTCCGCGAGCAGATCGAGGCGTCCGGCGGCCACGTCTTCCAGACGGTGGGCGAGGCACATCGCGCTGTGTTCGCCGACCCGGTTGCCGCGCTTTCGTCGGCGGTGGCCATCCAGCGGGCTGCCGGCGCCGAGCCCTGGGCGTCCAGCCTGCCCATTCGGGTGTGCATGGCGTTGCATTCTGGTGCCTGCGCGGAGCGCGACGGCGACTACGTCGGTCCGGTGGTGAACCGGGCCGCCCGGTTGCTTGACATCGGCCATGGTGGTCAGGTCCTGGTGACAGCGGCGACGTACGCGCTGCTGGCCGGCCGGCTGCCTGGCGGGATCGGGCTCCGGGACCTGGGTGAGCAGCGCCTGAAGGACCTGGGGCGCGCCGAGCGGGTCTTTCAGGTGACCGGATCGGGCCTGGCCGAGGGGTTCGGTGTGCTGCGCTCGCTTGACGACCCGGCTCTGCGCCACAACCTGCCATCGCAGGCAACCAGCTTCGTGGGCCGGACCGTGGAACTGGCCGAGTTGCGCGCGCTGGTGTCGGGCGGGTCGCGGCTGGTCACGATCGCGGGTCCTGGCGGGATCGGCAAGTCCCGGCTGGCGTTGCAGGTGGCGGCCGATGCCCTCGATGGCACCGGCGACGGAGTGTGGCTCGCCGAGCTGGCACCGGTGGCAGAACCCGAGCTAGTGACCCGTACCGCGGCCGCCGCGCTCAGGGTCGGCGAGGCGCCGGGGCGGCCCATGCTCGACACCCTGATCGACGCCATCGGCGACCGGGACCTGCTGTTGATCCTCGACAACGCCGAGCAGGTACTCGGCGCGGTCGCCGAGCTGGCCGACGCCGTCATCCGGTCGTGCCCTCGGGTCTGCCTGCTCGTCACGAGCAGAGAGCCGCTCGGCATCAGCGGGGAGCACGTCTTCCGGGTTCCCGGCCTGGCCGTCCCGCCCGCCGATCTCGCCGCTCCCGGCCGGCTGGCCGCCTTCGAGTCGGTGCAGCTGTTCGCGGAGCACGCCGCGCTGCACCGGCGGGGCTTCATCGTCGACGACGCCAGCGCGGTGGCGGTGGCGGCGATCTGCGTCCGTCTCGACGGTATCCCGCTGGCCCTCGAGCTCGCCGCGGCCCGCCTTGGCTCGCTCTCGGTGTCGGAGATCAGCGCCCGGCTCGATCAGAGGTTCCGGCTGCTGACCACGGGGAACCGTACCGCCCTGCCGCGCCACCAGACCCTGCGAGCCCTGATCGACTGGTCCTACGACCTGCTCAGCTCCGAGGAGCAGATCGTGTTCAGCCGGCTCTCCGTCTTCGCCGGAGGCTGGGCCCTGGATGCCGCCGAAGCGGTCGTCCGCGGCGGCGACGTCGCGGAATGGCGGGTGCTTGACCTGCTGGCCGCGCTGGTCGGCAAGAGCCTGGTCCAAGCCGAGGTGATCCACGGGACGACCCGCTACCGGCTCCTTGAGACGATCCGCCACTACGCCGCCGAACGCCTCACGCAACGGGTCGGCTCGGACCTGCGGGACGCCCGCGTCGCCCACCGCGATCATTACCTGTCCCTCGTCGAGACCGCCGCCGCGCGATTGCGCGGGCCGGACGAACATCGTTGGCTTGACACGATCGAGGCCGAGTTCGATAACATCCGGGCCGCGCTGGCGTCCAGCATTGCCGATCCCGGCAGCGCCGAACCCGGCCTGCGGCTGGCCGCCGGGCTGCGGGCGTTCGTCTTCTCGCGCGGCCACAGCAGCGAGGTCATCGAGGCGCTCCGCGCCCTGCTCGGGCGCCCCGACGCCCGTCAGCCGACTCGCTACCTGGCCCTGGCCCTGGTCACGAACTGCAAGCTGCTCATTCACTTCGACCGCAGCCCGGACATCCCCTCGATGGCGGAGGAGGCCATCACGATCGCCCGCGGCCTCGCCGATGACTCCCTCGCCGCCGACGCCCTCGCCGCGCTCAACTGGTTCAGCTACCTGCAGGGCGACCTGCCGGCCGCGCTGGCCAGGGCCGACGACGCCGTCACGCTGGCCAGGGCAGCCGGACATCCCACCCGGCTCGTCGTCGCTCTCGGCCACCGCGCGGTGTTCAAGGCCGAGACCGGTGATCTGGACGCATCCCTTACTGACTACCAGGAGGTCCTCTCACTCGCGCGGGCGTCCGGGGACAACTACACGCTCGCTGTCACCCTGGTGAACCTTGGCGTCGACCAGGTCGTGGCCGGGGAGTTCCCGGCTGCCCTGGCCTACCTGCAGGACGCGCTCAGGGTCGCCGATGCCCACGGCTATCAGCACCTGTCCGCCGCCGCGGAGATGAATCTGGGGTTCGCCTACCTCATGAACGGGGATGCCGCCAGTGCGCGCCCCCTGCTCGTCGGCGTCCTGGACAGGGCGCGAGCCACCAGTGAGATGACCTGGGTGCACAATGCGCTCCTCGGCCTGGCGCTGGCCGCCGGCGCGGACGCCGACCCCGCCGTCGCCGCCGCCTTGCATGGCGCTGCCGACCACCAGTACGAGCAGGCTGGACAGGCTTTCGACGTGAAGGAATCGAAAATGCGCACCAGTGACCATGCCCGGCTGCGCGACACGCTGGGCGAGGCCACGTTCGACGCCGCCTACCAGCACGGCCGCACGCTCAGCCAAGCCGATGCCATGGCCCTGGCCGTGGGCACAGCCCAGCAAGATCCGGGGCCTGCGCCCGCCGTGACCGTTCCAGCCTTCCACAGCGGGCCGGCTGACAGCCTGGCTGGCCCGCTGTCGGCACGAGAGCGGCAGATCATGGCGCTACTGGCAGGCGGAGCGAGCAACGCCAAGATCGCGGAGACGCTCTTTGTCACGCCTAACACGGTGCGGACGCACCTGGACCGGATCAGGGACAAGACCGGCGCCCGCAACCGGGCCGAACTGACCCGCTACGCCATACAGGCGGGCATCGAGCCGGTCGTCCCTGCCCCTTGATGTGGGCCGGCCGGCCCACACGCGGCGCGTGCGGTGGGTCGCTCGGCCCCTGCCGCCCGGCGCGGGCCGGACCTTATGTTCGGCTTATGAAAATTACATTCACCAAGACACCAACCTTTACGAAGGCAATTATCGCCTCGGCGGTATTCGCGATCGCGTATCTGGCGTCGACCTCCAACCTCCCGTCATGCAGCGACACCGTCGCGATATTCAACTCGGGCGGCGAGTGCATAGAACGCCAGAGCTTCCTGCACACGGCTTCCGGCTGGCTGGCGCTGACCTGCGTGGTCGCCGCCGTAGTGCTGCTCGCTCTCAAGCACAAGAACTCCATCCTGGGGTGGCAGGCGTCGATACAGCAGGCGCACCAAGGGCCGTCGGCACAGGCACAGGAACAGGCACAGGCACAGGAACAGGCACAGGCACAGGCACAGGCGCCGGTGCCAGGGCGGCCTTCGAGCTTCTGCGTCAAGTGCGGCACCCGCATCATCGCCGGAGACAGCTTCTGCCAGGGATGCGGACTCCCAATGGGGTCCCTGCAATCCTGACCTTTGCCGGGAAAACCTTATCGGGCGCATTTTCGCCAGGCGGCAAAGCGCATCCAGTAATTACCGAAAGAAACGAAGCCTGTCCAGACTGGGCTGGCCGTGATAAAGGGGAGAATCATGGTATTCATCAAGGCGCACAGGAAGCAGCTCCTCCTGGCCGGGTCGCTGGCCGTCGCCGTGACCGCATTTACCGTCACGGCGTGCGGCGGCGGGGGCGGGGCAACCCCGGCCCAGGGGTCGGCCCCCGGCCAGTGGACTCAGTCCGAGGTCAGCCAGTTCACGGCCGCCGGCGGCTCAGGCGGCAGCGCCAGCCAGGACTCGTGCATTATCAAGTACTTCGAGCGGGACATGTCGTTCGGGAACGCGATGGCTGTCGTGTCGGTGGAGCCGGCATCGGGTGCCAGCCTGTCGACCGCCCAGGTCAAGGCCGCCCTGGTCAGCAAGTACGGCACGGCCGAGGGCGGCACCATCAACACCCAGTTCGGGCAGGTCGTCACCGACTCGGAGAGCAACTGCGGCGGGTCGTCGGCACCGTCCACGGCACCTGCGGCAGCCCCGGCGCCGACGGCAGACCCGGCCGCGACGACGGAGTCATCGTGCACCGTGGACTGCGTGGACCCGGTCGCCAGCGGGGAGAGCGGGTGGCTGGCGCAGGTCCAAGGGGCGCTCCAGAACGTGCAGCAGGATCTCAGCAGTATCTCCTCGGACACCAGCAATAGCCCGGATAGCCTCGCCCTGGACGGCGCCAACCTGGAGATGGACGCGCAGGCCGCCCTGGACCCCAATTACGACCCGCCCCCGGCCGACAACGCCGACTGGGTTACCGCGATGAATGATTACGTCACGGCCGGGGAGGACTACACCGGCGACAACATGAACGAGCAAGACGACAATCCCGCCCAGGCCAGCCAGGAGATCACGGCCGGTAATGCGGCCCTGGCCAGCTTCAACGCCGCCAACGGGGGAGTGCTGAACGGGACCATCCAGTCCTGATGATCCGGGACCGGGGGGCTGCTGCACTGTGTCCCTACGTGGCCCTCAGTGGGGTCCAGCCCAGATGGGCTGAAGCCGCAGCGGGGATATCACCGGCGGCACACAGAAGGAAGGGGGGAGCGTCGGCCGTGCCTGCGGCCGACGCTCCCCCCTTCCTGCTGCCTGGTCCCCGCCTCATCGCCGGGCAGCCACGACCGGGACGCCGCCGCGACGACCGGGCGAGGCCCGTCGAGGGGCAACCGCGCATCCATCGGGAAGAAGCTCGCCAGTGTCGTCGAAGAGCACGATTCCGTTGCACAGCAGGCTCCATCCCTGTTCTGGATGAGCGGTTACGGTGCAGGCCGCATCGCGGTCGGCAGCCGTCGCGCCGGGGCACTGGGGAAAGTGGCGACATGCAGGAAATCTGGCGGTGGATGAACGGGCCACCGCCTCCTCTTGATGAGCTGTCAGGACCATTTGTCGTCCCCCCGGGGGATTGTGCATTGTGTTGGCCAGGGCGAGCCTGCCCGGCGGCGGTGCCAGCGGCACCCACCGGCCGACTTACCGTAAGCCTGCCGGCGCACGTCGGATACTTGGGCGGAGATTCGAATGAGCCGCCTGATACAGGCCCCCCCGTACTGGCTGGCCGCAGACCGGAAGATGGCGGTGAGGATCACGCGCCTGATCGGTGAGAGTTCGCGGCCACTCAGTCGAGACAGAACTCGTTGCCCTCGATGTCCTGCATGACGAGGCACGACTCGTTGTCGCCATCGGCAAGCAGGAGCCGCACGCGTACCGCGCCGAGCGGGACCAGTCGTGCGCATTCGGCCTCAAGTGCGGCCAGGCGCTCTTCACCCACGAGCCCGGTGCCGACCCGCACGTCAAGATGCAGCCGGTTCTTGACGACCTTGCCTTCGGGAACACGCTGGAAGAACAGCCGCGGGCCCGCACCTGAGGGATCAATGCAGGCGAACGCCGAACCCTGATGCTCTGGCGGCAGCGCGCGATCGAAATCGTCCCAAGTGGCAAACCCCTCCGGTGGCGGCGGTACGACGTACCCCAGCACCTCGCACCAGAAACGAGCGACGCGCTCAGGTTCTGCGCAGTCGAAGGTGACTTGGATCTGCTTGACCGACGCCATCGGTCCACCATAGAGGCCGGGTCCTTCGTCGTCTCCACGGGCCCGCCCCTGGCGCCTCACGATCACCTGCATATCACGGGCAGCGTCATCTGGCCGTCCATGTTCCCTGGTATCAAGGTTCACCGCGAATATTGTCCGGCGGTCCACCTATCTCCTTGTGCGCGGCGGCCAACGCGGATCGTGTTCCTCGTGCGTTGCGCACGGTGGCCGCTTGCCGCGCGGCGTCTAGATTCGAGATCGGCGCGGCCGAGGAGGAACCATGGCGACTACGTCACGTCTCAGGTGGCCGCGTACAAGTACCCGCGCAAGATATGGATCGCGGACGAGCTGCCGAAGGGCCCGACTGGAAAGATCATCAAACGCGAGATCGTCCCCCAGACGACCTGGGCATGTTGTAAGGCCGACATGTACGGCCTCTCATTTGATCGGGGATAACAGATGACGACCACGCCGGACATGCCAATCGACAGCGAGCAGCTCGCTGACGAGGCGGCACCCCTGGACGCGCTGCTCGTCGACGCCGCGCTGGGTCCGCTGATCCGGTTCGCGCCGCACGTGTCGACCGCCAAGTTCGCGTTCGGCCTCGCCCGCAGGCCGCTCACCACCGGTCGGCGGCTGGGCAGCTTGGCCGCCGAACTCGCGCGGATCGGTGTCGGAACCTCGGTGCTGGCGCCTCCCAAGCGGGACCGTCGGTTTGCCGACCCCGCCTGGACCGAGAACTGGCTGCTGCGCCGCATCGTCCAGGCGTACCTGGCGGCCGGGATGACGGCCGAGGAGCTCGTCGGTGACACGGCGCTGGACTGGCGGAACGACAAGCGAGTCCGTTTTCTCGTGGACAACCTCGAGGAGGCGCTATCGCCAAGCAACATGCCTCTGGTGAACCCGGCGTCGGCGAAGGCAGCCATCGACACCGCCGGCTTCAACTTCGTACGCGGGGGGATCAGCCTGCTGCGGGATATGGCCACCAAGCCGCGGATCCCGGAGATGGTCGACACGTCGTCGTTCGAGGTGGGCCGCAACATCGCGGTCACACCCGGAGCGGTGGTGCTGCGCACCGAGCTCATTGAGCTGATCCAGTACCGGCCGCAAACCGAGCGGGTCCGGGAGGTACCGCTGCTCATCGTGCCGCCGACGATCAACAAGTACTACGCGATGGATCTGGCGCCCGGCCGCAGCCTGGTCGAGTACCTGGTCCGCGGCGGCCAGCAGGTGTTCGTGATCTCCTGGCGTAACCCGGACGCCCGGCTCGCCGACCGGGGCCTGGACGCCTACGTTCAGGCCGTGCTCGACGCACTCGATGCCGTCCAGGGGGTATGCGGCACCGACCAGGCCGCGCTCATAGGAGCCTGCGCTGGCGGCATCATCTCCAGTATCACCGCCGCTCATCTGGCCGCGACCGGCCGAAAAGGTCAGCTGGCGGCGTTCGGCTTGTTTGTCACCGTGCTCGACACCGCGCAGGCCGGCACCGTGGGTGCCCTCGCTGACCGGCAGCTCGCGTCGGCGGCCAAGGCGATGTCGAGACGCCGCGGATACCTGGACGGCCGGGACCTGGCCGAGGTGTTCGCCTGGCTGCGCCCCGGCGACCTGGTCTGGAACTACTGGGTGAACAATTACCTGCTCGGCAAGAAGCCGCCGGCGTTCGACATCCTGTTCTGGAATGCTGACACCACCCGGATGACCGCGCAGCTACATGCCGATTTCGTCGATCTGGCGCTGGACAACAAGCTCGTCACGCCGAGAGCGCTGACCGTGCTCAGTACCGGAATCGACCTGTCCCAGGTCGATGTGGATGCGTACCTCGTCGCCGGGATCGCCGACCACATCACGCCCTGGCAGAACTGCTACCGCAGCACGCAGCTGCTCGGCGGTAACAGCCGGTTCATCCTGTCCACCAGCGGTCACATTGCCGCGCTGGTGAACCCGCCGGGCAATCCAAAGGCCCGCTACCAGATCAACAAGAGCACCCCGGCCAACGCGGCGGACTGGCTGAAAACCGCCGAGACGGAGCAGGGCACCTGGTGGCCCGACCTGCAGCAGTGGCTCGGCGACCGGTGCGGCGCCGAAAAGCGAGCACCTGAAGAACTCGGCGGCGGCGGGCTGCGGCCGATCGTCGACGCGCCCGGCACCTACGTCTTGGACACCTGACCGGGAGATGTCATGTTTGAGGACCCGCGACTGACCGACATTGAGGCCATTTACACCTACGAGGGCACCGAGACCATCCAGACGCTCATCGTCGGCAAGGACATCACCGGTGTGGGCGCTTGCGCCTGACAGCGAGCCGCGGATCCGCTCGCCCTCACCACCCCGCGCCGCTACCGCTCGCCCGGCTACTACGGCCGGGTGGCCGGGGCGCTGTACGGCGGGCAAGCCCGGCGCGACCCCGACGCGCTCCTGCACGGCTCGATCGCGCGGTTCTCCGAGACCCCGTCCCTGCGCGGCTACCTCGCCCAGCTCTACGCGATCAGCTTCTGGACCGGCCTGCCGTGGCTGTGGCGGCTCCAGCAACCCACCCTGGTGCTCTCTGACGACGACGACCCCATCGTTCCAGTGATCAACGGGCGCATCCTCACCTGGGTCATCCCCAATGCCAGGCTGGAGATCATCCGCGGCGGCGGACACCTGTTCCTCCTCGAACGCCCCACCGAACTCGCCGCCCTCATCGCCACATTCCTCATGGCAGCGGAGTGACCGGGCGCGGGTTGTGCGGGCGTAGAGTCGGGACCGGTCGGCTGGATGCCCGAATGGCCGGGAGGACAGTGAGGGCGCGTGAGTTTCAACCAGATGCTTGTTGACGAGCCCCAGCCTGAGATCGCCGGCTCCGCGGTGGTTCTGGGTGAGGTCCACGTCGGTGCCGGCGCGATTCTGGCGCAGGGCCTGGTGGTGCGGGCGCACGGCGGAGCGGTGAGCATCGGCAACTACTCGGCCATCCTGGAGAACGGGGTGGTGATCGGCACGCCCGCCCATCCGGTCCGGGTGGGCCAGCGCACCGTGTTCGGCCACCGTGCCGCGATCACTGGGGCGACCGTCGGCGACTTGTGCGAGATCGGCAACGGCGCGATCCTGATGCCCGGCTCCCGTCTGGGCGACGGGTGCATCCTGGGCGAGGGCACGCTGGTCCCGCCCGGCACCGTTATTCCGGCCGGCTCGGTCCTGGTCGGGCGCCCGCCCCATGTCATCCGGTCGGCCACCGACGCCGACCGTGAGCGGCTGGCGGTGCTGCGCCAGCATCAGACCAACCTGACCGACTACCCGGGCACGATCGTGTCCGGGCCGATGCGAGCCGGAGAACGCATGGGTACGCTCTACGCCTACCGCGGCAAGACCCCGTCGATCGGCGCCGGCGCGGTGCTGTTCGACTCGGCGGAGATCACCGGCGACGTGGTCATCGGCGAGGACTCTCTCATCGGCTCCGGCGTGAAGATCATCGGGGACTCCCACGGGCCGGTCCGGGTCGGCTCCCGGGTGCAGATCCTCGAGAACACGGTGCTGCATCTGCTGCCCGATAACGAGCTGATCATCGATGACGACGCGGTGATCGGCCCGGGCGCGATGATCCACGGCTGCCACATCGGCCGGGGCAGCGTCGTCGAGCCGGGCGCGATCGTGTGCGACGGCAGCGCGGTCGGGGCCGAGTCGGTGGTCCGCGCCGGTGCCTGCGTCAAGCAGCGCGACCGGTTCGGCGGCCGGTCCATCCTGGACGGCTTCCCGGCCAGGCTAGTCGGCGCCCTGACCGGCCCGCCGCCGATGCCGGGCTGGGCCCTGCCCCCCGATGCGGTCGCAACCCTGCGCAGGGTGCAACCATGATCGCACCGGCCGCGAGAAGGCAATGGTCCACGGGCAAACCTGCGCAGCATTACCGCGACGGCCGCCGGATCGCCTGGCCGCGAGGTTGAGCGCCGGCTGCCTGGGGATGGCTTGCACAAGGATCTGGCGCTCTGGCTGGGCGGTCAGGACAACGGCAGATCACCACCGGACAATGTCCACGGTAGGAATTGATACCAGGGAACATAGACGACGGGTTTCATCACCGCGACGATGAAGCTGTGAGCGACGACCGTGACCACACCATCGCCATCGCCACGGTGACAAGTGAGGAAACGCCGTACGGTGTGCGTATCAACACCGGGGGCCATGCGCTGCGCGGCGACGAACCGGCCGGCCACGGCGGTGCCGGCACCGGCCCGGCTCCGTTCGGCCTGCTGCTGTCCGGGCTCGGTGCCTGCACCGCGATCACGCTGCGAATGTACGCCGAACGTCAGAGCTGGCCGCTGGCTGGCGTGGATGTCGAGCTGACCTACGTCGTCAAAGACCGGAACACCAGGTGGATCGACCGGCTGATCACCCTGCACGGCGTCGGCGAAGACCAGCGCGCGAAGCTGGCCGAGATCGCGGAGAAGACCCCGGTCACCAGGGCGGTCCGGGCGGGAACCGAGATCCGTACCACCACCGGGGCGGCCTGACCGGTGGCGACGCACGCGACGGAGCGGCCCAGGCAGTGGGATGTGCTGATCCCATGACCGAGCGGATCGTCGTCATCGGGGCGGACGCGGCCGGGATGAGCGCAGCCTCGCAGGCCAAGCGAATCGCAGGCGACGCGGTCGAGATCGTCGCGTTCGAGCGCGGAGCGTACAGCTCATACTCTGCCTGTGGCATCCCGTACTGGGTAGCCGGCGATGTCGACGGGCCGGAGGGTCTGGTCGCCCGTTCGCCGGACGCACACCGGCGCAACGGCATCGACCTTCGGATGCGAACCGAGGTGGAGAAGATCGACCTCGCGGCCGGACGGGTGCTCGCTCATGACCTTGCCACCGGGCGGTCGTTCGGGGAAGGCTTCGACTCTCTCGTCATCGCGACCGGCGCGGTCCCGGTGCGACCGCCGCTGCCCGGCGTGGACGCCGCCGGCGTGTTCGGCGTGCAGACTCTCGACGACGGCACCGCGCTCCTGGCGGATCTGCACCGCGCGCAGCCGCGGCGGGCCGTGGTGGTCGGCGGGGGCTACATCGGCGTGGAGATGGCCGAGGCACTCGTGCGACGCGGGGTCGCCGTCACCGTCGTCGATCAGGCCGCGCAGCCGATGACCACGCTCGACCCGGACATGGGTGCGGCGGTAAACCGGGCCATGGAGGATATCGGCATCGATGTGCGCACCGGCACCGCCGTCATCGGATTCGAGACCGGCCACAGCCACAGGATCCGCTCGGTGCTGACCGCCGACGGCTCAATCCCGGCCGACGTCGTCGTCCTCGGCCTCGGGGTACGGCCGAACACGGCGCTCGCACAAGATGCCGGCCTGGCGCTGGGCGATCACGGCGGCCTGCGCACGAACATGCAGATGCAGGTTCTCGGCCACGACCGTATCTGGGCGGGCGGCGACTGCGTGGAGGTCCTCAACCTGGTCTCTGGTCAGTACCAGCATGTGGCGCTTGGCACCCACGCCAACAAGCAAGGCCGGGTCATCGGGCACAATCTGGCCGGCTCCTACGCCACATTTCCCGGGGTGGTCGGCACGGCGGTGAGCAAGGTGTGCCATCTGGAGATTGCCCGGACCGGGCTGCGCGAGCGCGACGCCACACGCGCCGGGTTCGAATACGTGACCGTAACCGTGCGGTCTACTACGAAGGCCGGCTACTTCCCGGGCACCCAGCGGATGAACGTCAAGATGACCGCCGAACGCTGCACCGGACGTCTGCTGGGAGTGCAGATCGTCGGCCAGGAGGGATCGGCCAAGCGGATCGACACGGCTGCGACGGCGCTATGGAACCGGATGACGGTAGAAGAGATGACCGCCCTGGACCTCGCGTACGCTCCGCCGTTCGCGCCGGTGTGGGATCCGATTCTCGTGGCGGCACGGCAGGCCGCCGGGGCAGTGCGCCGGGTCGGCGCCGAGCGGCGATGACGCCCTTCAAACGCACCTCGATAAAGACTTCGACCTCATCGCCGAGATCACCGGCCAGCCCATGGAACGCCTGAACGTGCTTCAGACCGCGGACCTGGGCAGCGATGCAGATCAGACCGAACCATGACTATTCCCGGGCAGCGGCAGAAGCGGACGCCTTGCGCAGGTCGCGGACTCGGTGGTCCGAGTCTGCGCGTGTAGCCTCTGGAACGTCGGCTTTCACCATCTGACAGGCGGGTGAGTGCGAAATGAGCGTATTCTCCGACGCCGAACTGACCTACCTGGCCAAAGGCAGGCTCGGGCGGCTCGCCACTATCGACGGTGCCGGGATGCCGCATGTCGTTCCTCTCGGCTGGCGTTACAACCCTGAGCTGGACACCATCGACATCGGCGGCCGGGATTTCGCCCGAAGCCGTAAATTCCACAACGCGCAGCACAACCCGAACGTCGCGCTGGTGGTCGATGACGTGCTACCACCGTGGCGGCCTCGGTGCGTGCTGATCCGCGGCCGGGCGGAGGCTCTTGCAGATGCGACCGGGCCGGACGGCGAGCCGACCGGGCCTATCATCCGGCTGCATCCCAGGGAGGTGATCAGCTGGGGAATGGAGTCCGCCGGGGAATAGCCGTGTAACCGTGCAACCATGCCGGAGTGGACAAACGATGACCGGCGCCGCCTGGCGGGACGGCCCGCTGATCCCCGCTGGCTGTCCGCCGACGGGAACGGTGCTACTGCCGTCCTTTCGGGAACCCTTGTGGAGGAGCCGCGGAATGAACCATGGCTGAAGTTGCCCTCATGGCCGGGAAGTCCGTTCTGGTCACCGGAGGCACTGGCGGCATCGGCAGGGCCACCGCTACCGGGCTCGCCGCACTGGGTGCCCGGGTCGGCATCACCGGCCGGGATCAGGCCCGGACGGAGGCGGCCGCGGCCAGCATCCGCGCCGCACTGGGCAGCCCGGCCGTGGACGCGTTTGCCGCGGACCTGTCAGTTCAAGCCGGGGTGCGCCGTCTGGCCGCTCAGGTGCTGGACACCTACCCGCGGCTGGACGTGCTGGTCAACAACGCCGGCGGGTTCTGGGCTCACCGGCACGTCACCGCCGATGGCCTGGAGCACACCTTCGCGCTCAACCACCTCGCGCCGTTCTTGCTGACCAGCCTGCTGCTGGACCGCCTCACCGCGAGCGCACCCGCCCGGATCATCACCGTCTCCTCCGGCGCCCACGCCAGGGCCCGCATCGACTTCGACGACCTGCAGGGCGAACGGGACTACTCCGGGCAGCGCGCGTACAGCCAGTCCAAGCTGGCCAACGTGATGTTCACCTACGAGCTGGCCCGCCGCCTGGACGGCACCGGCGTCACCGCCACGGTGCTGCACCCCGGCGTGGTACGCACCAGCTTCGGCGCCGAAGACCAGGCCGCCTACCTCGCCGCCATGATCGGCGTAGCGCGCCTGTTCATGAAGACCCCGGCCCAAGGCGCGAGCACACCGATCTACCTCGCCTCCTCACCCCAGGTCGAGGGCATCACCGGCCGGTACTTCGTCGACGGCAAGCCCAAGACCTCCAGCAAAGCCTCCTACGACATCGCCGCCGCCGCCCGCCTATGGCAGGTCAGCGCCGACCTGACCGACATGACAGCAACCGCATAGTGCCCCGGCGCAAACACTTTGACGGCCCTTCGCCGGGACGGCCCCCATGCGGGAAATGAGGATGTTCACCTCAAGCGCGGCGATGTATAGATTCCCTGATAACTGCGCGCCGATCCGGGGCATGTTGCCAGCCGCTGCAATTTTCCGGGTCGATGGCGTATCAGCGGGCAGGGGGCGTTGCTCTGTCTTCTGTAAGAGGAGGCTGCGGCTCCTTGTGCCGGGTTGCCTTGGCCTCCCAGTTGCAGGATGCGGCGCCGATGTGCGCTCGTGGGTGTCACCGTCGCGCTCCGTAAGATACGAGGACTTGATTATGCGTGGGCAGAGTGGCGGCACGCCGCACCTGGTCGTGCTGGCGCCGGAATCTAAGCAGGGTCGGCGAATCGCGCTGGCCAAGGATTATCTGGTCGTAGGGCGCAAACAGACCTGCGACGCCGCTTCGATGACCTGGGAGACCGCGGGAGTGCGTGGCATTCGCCTGGCGGGGACTTGGCGGCTGCAGCAATTGAGGAGCATTTGCCCGGCAGCCTGCTTACCTAGCCGGGTTTCTTTGGAATGGGAGGGACCTTGACATGACTGTCTTCCTTGCTTTGCTCGCTGTCCTCGTGCCTGCGTCGGTGACGCTGATTGGTTATTGGTTCAAACAGCAAGCGGATAGGCGGCTCACCCAAGAGCGCGATCAGGCGCGTGCGCGGCTTGACCAAGAGCAGGACGAGTCGCAAAAGCGGCTCGCTCAGGAGCAACAGCAGGCGAATGACCGGTTGAGGCTCGATGCGGCAATGCGAGCTGCCGGCCTGTTCGGTCCCTCCGGTGACGCTGTGGGCAACGCGGCGAGGTCCGCATCCGGCTTGCTAGCACTCACGCGGCTTGATTTCGCTGAACTCGCCGTGGCCCTGTTGGTTGACCTCTGGCACCCGCAGGTTGGTCCCGTGCCGTCGGCAAAAGGGCAGGTGGCGGATTCCAGTGTCTCGACTGAGACAGCCGTCCAGGTGATTAACGCAGCACTTGAGACATGCGACCCGGACGCGCAGCTCATGGCCGCTGAATCGCTGTGCCGGAATGCATGCGTGCTCGATATTAATAATTCCTTGCATTGGCCGAGCTCAGTTAATAGTGCATGGATCCCTGGGCTCCCGGTCACAGCAAAGCTGCTCATTGTGGACGCTCTTGTTCACATGGCCCTCGCTAGCTCGGAGACCTGGAACTCTCTTCGCGAGCTGGCGGTGCGCTTGTATGCCATCTCTAAAGGAGATCCAGAACCGCGTGTAAAGGGCTGTATAGGTGCACTTCTCACGGCAATCATGCCGGCCGTCCGGGAGCTGGATTACAAGGACTTCATGATGGGCCCTGGGCATGGCTTTGTGACTCTTGACGAGATGGAGGCAGCCGCGCGCAAGGCTAGCCGCCATCCAGACGGATACTTTGAAGCCATAGTTGAGGACAGAAGCGAGAAGCTCAGGAAATGGTCCGGGGCCTGCACTGGCCTATCCTTCGCGGCCGGGATGCTAGGTCCAGCTGGCTGTCCCGTTAGAGCGGCTCAAGATAGCGGGAACGGGACTGCCCGGGCACTCCAGCTATCTGCCTCTGAGTAGGATCACGCTCCGCCACCGCCAATGGATTATCTGGCTTGGGGTATGAGACGACTTGCTGCCTCGCACCGTTATACTGATCCGGCGATCTGATTTCCTAGCGAACAATGGAAAAGGCCGCACGATGATCGTGACAAGGTTTAGCGAGCGTGATGGAGTGTTCCAGTTGGTCTATAGATACACGCATAGATGAAGTACTCATTTCGGCAGAAGAGCAAGGGTGAGCGTCGACTTGCCGCTTATCCTTGGTACAGATTGCAGGGTGCTCGCGAGCCGGACCGGCTGGCCAGTCCCGGGGACGCGCCGGACGAGCGGTTATCGGGTACATCCCCAGCTCGTTTGAGGGATCATTGCCTTGCGCCTCGGACAGCTTCGCTGGCCGAAGGGTGCAGCATTGGCTCACCACGATGGCCGGGTCGTTCGATGGGTGCGAGCTTTGGGAAGACATCAGCCGGCTGTGTACCGGTCGATCCTGGTCATTGACGTGGAGAAGTTCGGTGACCCGGCTCGGACTAACGCAGATCAAGTCGCGGTCCGGGACGGCGTGTACCAGGCGCTGGCAGGTGCCCTCGCGAGCTCCGGGATCAGCCGGTCGAGTTGCCGTATCGAGGACCGCGGGGACGGTGCGCTGGTCCTGATCGCCCCGGAGGTGCCCAAGAGCTGGCTGGTGACCAGGCTGCCGATCGAGCTGGCGGCGGCACTGGGCGATCACAACGTAACCTGCGCGGCGAACGCGCGGATCAGGCTGCGGATGGCGCTGCATGCCGGAGAGATTCATCCTGACGCGCACGGTGTTACCGGCAGCGCGGTCACCAGGGCATTCCGGCTGATCGAGGCTCCGGCGCTGAAGTCTGCCCTGGATGACTCGGCGGGGGTGCTGGCGCTGATCGTATCGGACTGGTTTTACGACGAGGTTGTGCGGCACGAGCCTGCAGCCGAACCGGGGTGTTACCGGCAGGTGCATGCCGTGGTGAAGGAGACACGAGCGGCGGCGTGGATACATATCCTGGAGGTTCCCGCCGGGAAGGCTGTCTACCAGGCGGAGTCTGTGACCGGCGAGCATCCACGTCGGCGCGCCCGTGGCGGCGGTGGCGTGGCAAGGCGGAAGACCGGCGCCTCGCTTGGCGGCCGGTCCCAGCTCGCGCCGCCGCGCCAGCTTCCAGCCAGCCCGCCGGGGTTCGTGGGCCGCGACGGTGAACTGGCCCAGCTTCACTCCTTGCTGCCTCCGCCGGGCCGACGGCGGTCAGGATCGGTAGTGATCGCAGCGATTCACGGTTGCATGGCCGTGGTGACCAGCCGGTGCCGGCTGTCGGGCCTGGCCGTTCGCGACGGCGCGCAGCGCATCAACCTGGACGCGCTGCCCGCGGCCCAGGCGGTCGCGGGCTGGCGCAGGCCGCCGGAGCTGCCCGTGTCGATGCTGAGCCCGCCGCCGCGCAGGAGCTGGCCTGCCTGTGCGGGCGGCTACCGCTCGCGCTGCGGATCGCCGCCGAACGGGTTGCCAGCCGCCCCCGTTCTGCCCTGGCCGACCTGGCCAGTGAGCTGGCAGGCGCGTGCAACCGGCTGGATCTGCTGTGTGCCGGTGATGATGATGCCACCGCTGTCCGGGCGGTGTTTTCCTGGTCGTACCACACCCCTGTCCCCGGCCGCGGCGGGGGTCTTCCGGTCCCTGGGCCTGCTCGCCGGTCCCGACGTCTGTGCGCCGGCCGTCGCCGCCCTCATCGCCGCGGACACGGCCACGGCCCGCCAGCTCCTGGAGCTCCTCGCCAGGGAGTACCTGGTGGAGCAGAGCGGGCAGGACCGCTACCGTCTTCATGACCTGCTGCGCCTGTACGCGGCCGAACGCGGCCTCGCCGAAGATACCGATGAGGACCGCTCGGCAGCACGACGTCGGGTGCTCGATTGGTACCTGCACACGGCCTACGCCGCGAACGGCGCCATCACCCGCGTCCCTCGCCACTTCGCCCCGGACGCTGCGGCGGAGGGGTGCGTACGGCTGACGTTCGCCACGGCCAGGCAGGCCCTGGACTGGTACGGATCCGAACATGCCAACCTGATGGCGTCGATCGGCATGGCGGCCGAGACCGGCCACCACGTTGTTGCGTGGCAGATTCCGGCCGCTTTGTGGAGTTACTTCGTCATCCGCAAGCCATGGCACGACGTGATCACCTCGCATCAGCTCGGCCTGGCAGCCGCCCGGGAGATTGGTGACCGGAGCGGGGAAGCTTGGATGCTGCTCTTCCTCGGCTACGCCTACCGGGTGCGATGCCCTGAAGAAGCCATCGGGTACTGCCATCAGGCACTGGCTATCTTCCGCGAGCTCGGCGCCCGGCTCGGGCAAGCACATGCGCTGTACGTCCTCGGCCTTGCCTACCATGAGCTGCGGCGATCTGAGGAAGCACTCGGCTACTGCCAGCAAGCACTCGCCATCGGCCGGGAGCTGGGCGACCGCCCGAGCCAAGCCAGGGCCCTGACCAGCATGAGCGCAATCCTGCGGGGTGTAGGGCGATCCGGGGAAGCCATCGGCTACTGCGACCAGGCACTGGCCATCTTCCGCGAACTCGGTGACCGGTGGGGTCAGGGCCTCGCGCTGACCACCAGCGCCCGGACTAACATGGACCTCCGCCGGTTCGAGGAGGCCGTCACCATGTGCCGCCAGGCACTGTCGGTCCACCGCGAGATAGGCGACCGGAACGGCGAAGCCGACGCCCTCAACACACTCAGTGCCGCATACCGGGACATGGGACGATACCGGGAGGCCGTCGGCTATAGCCGCCAGGCCCTTTCGATCGTGCGGGAGATCGGTGACCGGCACGGCGAAGGGATCACCCTGACGAAGCTCGGCACAGCGCTGTGCGCCGACGGCCAGACCGGCACCGCACGCCGCTGCTGGCGCGATGCCCTCGCCATCCTCGACGGGCTCGCCAGCCCCAAGGCAGGCGAGGCCCGCATGCTCCTCGAAAAGCTCGATCCAGGCGAAGCCGACCAGCATGTTGCTGAAACTCCGGGAAGGTCACATGCTGAACACCACTAATCGCGGCAATTGAGGGCGTTCACCTCAAGTGCGGCGATGTATGAATATACGGCTCGGCTGACCGTTCATTGGGCCATAACCGGGACTGCTGAGGGCGGCCGGCAACACGAAAAAAGATCTCAGATAACCGCGCGCCGCCCGCCGTTACGCGCGGCGTTCGGGTGTTGGAAATCCGTCCGCTGGCCGTAACTATTCGGAAGTACTGTGGTAGATGACGTATCATCTTATCGCTGACCTGGGCAGATGCTCCGGACGACCACACGATTTCCGAATACTTACCGCTGGCCGCGCCCGAAAGGACGTTATGTGGCCCGAAGAGCGGAGGGTGCTCGAGGATCCCGCAAATGCCATCGTGCCGGGCTTGGGCTCCGCGCTGCGCTCACGCCTGCGGGTGGGATCTCGTCCAGACGCGGATGCCGGCGCCGCTTTCCCGCCGCCGGGTCGGTAGGTTCTAGAGGTGTTGTGGCGGCGGCGCAGCATGGACCGTGCGTCGGCGATGGCCGGCGGCGGCAGTCCGCGGCGGCTTGGCTGAGCGATGACGCGCGCCCCGGCGCGACGCGCTCGCGCAGTTTATGGCGGGAATGACCGCCGGGTGGGTCACCGGGACGGCGCCACCTGCCTGCCCCCGCCTACGGGAAACCCGGTGCAGGCAGGTGACGCCCGGGGTGGGTGGGTATTAGCCGCGCGCCCCGCACACGGGCCAGGCGCCGATGCCCTGGCTTGCGAGGACGTTCTGGGCCACGGCGACCTGCTGGGCCGGGGTGGCCAGGTTGGCCGAGGAGGCGTACCGGCCGCCGCCGTTGGCGAGCCAGGTCTGCTCGGTGAACTGCAGGCCGCCGTAGAAGCCGTTGCCGGTGCTGGCGGCCCAGTTACCGCCGGATTCACAGGCCGCGATCGCGGACCAGTTCACCCCGCCCGAGGACGCCGGTGCCGGGCTGGAGGCCTGCGCAGCCGCGGCCGGATCTGCCGGAGCTGCCCCGGCGGGCGCGGCCGGGGCTGGCCGTGCCGCCGCAGCGGCGGCCAAGGCGGAGCGGGCCAGCCAGGGCGGCACCTGGTGCGAGCTCGGCAGGGCCAGCCGCTGGCCTGTGGGGATCATGTCCGGGTCGGGTACCTGGCGGCGGTTGGCCCACCATATGGCGGGCCAGTCGGCCGCGCTGCCGTAGGCGCGGGCCGCGATCGCGGACAAGGTGTCGCCCGGCCGGATGGTGTAGCTGCCGGGACCGTGGGCCGCTGCGGGATTCAGCGTCACCGTGACCGCGATCAGCGACTTGACCAGCCCGGCAACTGCCATACTGAACATGTCGGGGTTCCTCCTGAGGTTGGTCCGACATAAGGTCCCGGCCGCGTGCTGCGAACACCGGCCGGGACCGCCCTGGCTAGCAGGCGATGCGCATGAAGGTCACCTCCTGCCCGCCCGGGAGGAGGGATGACGCGATATCACCGGCTTCCTCCGTTGGCTCATGCTTGCCTGCAGCCCTTGACCAGCCAGGATAACGCCCTGTGCACAATATTGTGGATAATTCGGGTAAATATGCTGGTCAGCGCCTGCCCAGCTGTGGACGACCGGGGCTGTGGAAATGTGGATAACCGCGGCGGCGCACAGTCCTGCCAGGTTGCGGGCCTTCGCTGCCGCTTTTGAAGGGTCCGGGCTTGCTCACGTTAAGTGACCAATGTCGGACTGACCTGACGTGCCGGGCCGTCAGGCGCAGGTAACCCGGGCGGACCGCCTGCTGAGCAGGCCGCGCATAACGGCGATAAGGGGTATTCAGTTAACCGGACCAGCCGCAAGATCTTGGTGCGCCTAGCTGCCATGACCACAGCATCTAGCGATCTGTTCTCATCTGGTCCGCTCAATTGAATAGCCCAGACGGCGATAATCTGCACGCCGAAGCGACAGCGCAGGATTTCCGCGAACTTGACTCAACGCGCTTATTCGGCGTGCCCCGGATATGAACGAAGAGCTTGAATTGACGATCGCCGCGATCGATAGCGCATACATGACAGCGCATAAGCATCGGGCATGCAACGCCCTCATTTCGGCATGAGTGAGCACCGGGGGAGCGACTGCGCCGACGGTGACGCGCATGAACGACATCCTATTCCGGCCTGTCCTCGGCGCCTCGACGCCAGCGATGGCACGGTCAAGCTGGGTCTTGGGCCTGTGCCGTCGTACCGCTGAGCCCGCTGACCTGACAGGCGCGCGGTGGCGCCCGGCCAGCCAACCATCCCTGCCTGCAGGCCACAGGTGACCGAGCTCACGCAATCGAGTACTCGAGCGGCACAAGGAACGTTATGCAAACCATCCCCGATCCACAAGTGGCTGACCTGCGGCGACGCGCGCAAGCGGTCAAGTTCTGCATAAAGCCTCAAGATCGCGTCTTGCGCATTCTGTGCTCGGCGGATTCGCCAGGTACCTGACAGCAGAAAGACTCCGAGCGAACAGGCGGGAGTTTCTGCGGCCGTCCCCAGCCTGGATAAAGGCGGCTACCGCTCGTCCGCGCTGATCCACTTCTCCGGATGGGCTGGCTTGGCAGCCGTGAGAAGGCTGAGTGCTTCTTCGGCGGATCGAGCCCGCTGGATGAGATCTCGGCTGGTCGGCTTGAGGAGCCCGGTGCCGACCATCCGGTCGAGCAGGGTGACGAGAGGTCCCCAGAATCCGTCGACGTCGAGCAAGACGACCGGCTTGCTGTGCAGCCCTAGGTGTGACCAGGTGGCGGCCTCAGCGAGTTCCTCCAGCGTGCCCAGTCCGCCGGGGAGCGCGACGAACGCATCGGACAGGTCGTACATAAGCTGCTTGCGCTCGTGCATCGACGCGACCTCGTGCAGCTCGGTCAGGCCCGTGTGGTCAACTTCACGGGCAAACAGGCCGACCGGGATTACCCCGATGACCCGGCCGCCATGGCCTAGAGCGGCATCGGCCAGCTCACCCATAAGGCCTACGCTGCCACCCCCGTAGACCAGACCGACGCCCCTTCGGGCCACAAGAGCCCCAAGGGCACGGGCAGCATCGCGGTACCGAGGATCAGCGGGAGCCGAAGACCCGCAGAACACGCAGACCGCGCGCAGAGCCACCACGGACGAAACCTATCCGATCGTCGCCGCCTACGTCGCCGGCCAGTCGGCGCTTGCCGGTTTGGCGTTGCGCGTAATGCGTTGCCGCCGCCGAACTGCGCCGAGCACGACCTTCGTTGCCCAGTTTCGCTAGCTGATACCATGCGCCAGAGATCTTTCGGAGCTAATTACCCATCGACTGGTGAACTATGCCGACCGGATAGTCGTTCATTGCGATCAGTCAAGATAATGTCGGCCCCCGGGCACCTTCTGCTGGAAGGAGAAACGGGAAATGAGCGCGGTCTTCTCAATTCTATTGTCTATTGTGGCCTTCGGGTTCTCCTTGTTCGTTTTTGTCGACAGCCGCAGGCGGGATCGTCGCGATGTCTTCCTGAAGATTAATGAATATCTTACAAGCGAAGATATCCTGCGCGGCCGGTACGTCCTCCACCAAAAAGTGGCCGATGAGGCTAGCGTAGAGAATCTTAGTGATCGCGAGTATCGGGATGCCCACCGGGCTATCACGGCATTTAATACCCTCGGCCTTTACGTAAAGAATGGCTATTTGGATGAGCAAGATGTACTGGACATCTGGGCCATGTCGGTCTATAGAGCGTGGCTTACCGCTCAACCATATATAGCGCACCGCGAGCGCACCCATGGATACCATCCGTGGGCTTACTTTGAACCCTTGGCGAAGAATTGCCAGGAAAGCCTTGCCCGCAAAGGCAAGGAAATAAAGGTCGTCGTATGGCGTCGGCAGGCGCCTGGCGATTCAGAGTAGTCGATACGCAGTAAGCACTTTCCATGTCGGCCGCACTGGACAGCTAAAAGCAGTGTAAATTCTCAAGGGTGAGGCATGGTGGCGTAGCAGAGGTGCGACGGCGTTCGCTGAATCGTGAGTGGTATGCCAGGCGGTGCGTAAGAATAACGGTTATCAACGCCCGCTCATCGGCAATGTCGGGCGCCTCCCGCGGTTCAAGCCGAGAGAGGCGCAGGCTTGGTCAGGTGCCGGAGGCCATGTAGGCGGCCAGGATGTAGTTCGGGTGGCGGTCCAGGTTCTGGCGGGCCCGGCCGTACCGCATCGTGGTGCGCGGGTCGGCGTGACGGGCGGCGATCTGCACATCGCGCAGGTCAACGCCGGCGTCGAGCATGGTCATGACAAAAGTATGGCGCAGCATGTGCGGGTGCGCCCTGGTGACCTGGATGCCGGCGGTCTCGGCGAGGTGCCGCAGGCGGCGGGTGGCCGCGTGCCGGTCCATCCGGGTGCTGTGGCTGTTCAGCAGGATCGGCCCCCGGACCCTGGGGCCTACTGCCCGGTCGATGGCCCGGCCGACCGCTGGCGGCAGCGGGACCAGGACGATCTTGGTGCCCTTGCCGCACACGCGCAGCACCCGGTGGCCGTGTTCTTCGCCGAGGTCGGCGATGTCGGTGCCGGTGGCCTCGAAGATCCGCAAGCCGAGCAGGCCAAGCATGGCCACCAGCGCAAAGTCGCACTGGTTCGGTGATTCCCGGGCGGCGGTGAGCAGGGCCTCGAACTGCAGGTGGGTGAACCCCAGTGTGGGTGATTCGGGGGGCACCGCGGGACGGCGCACATGTTCGGCGGGCGAGTGTTCCATGATTCCGTCGATGACGCAGGTCCGGTAGAACCCGGCCGCGACGGAGAACCTCCGGGACACGGTGGAGGGCCTGAACCGGCGGATCTCCTGCATCGACCGGATGTACAGGTCCAGGTGCGGCCGCTGGGCGGCCAGCGGGTCCAGGCCCTGCCCGGCGCACCAGCCGAGGTAGCTGCGCAGGTCGGATTCGGTGTGCTCGCGGGAGGAGCCCTTGAAGCGGGCCAGGTAGGCCGCTACTGCCAGCCGCAGCTGGTCAGTAAACGGTGCGAGAGGAGGTGATGGCGCAAAGGCCAGCTCGGTGAAGTCCATCATGCTCAGACACTGCGACTGCTCGCCGGCCCCCGCGAAGGCAACGTCACCCGCGCTCCGCGCCAGACGTGCCTTTTCCGTCCCGTCAACGTCATAGGGGCATGTGACCCTGACGGATCCGCAAGGCTCAGGGCAGGTCGGGATCTGGGTGGTCGGCCAGGAACCGGTCGGCCGCCTCGTCATCGATGAGCGAGTTGCCGGCCAGCCATTGCACGGCACGGCGCCGGGCGCGGGCATCGCGGAAGGCGTACCACGCCGGCAGCAGGTCCGGATACTCCTCGCGGAGCGCGTCTTTGAACCGGCGGAAGGCTCCCCTGCCCTGGATGGCCCGGGCCGGCCTGCGCCCGGCCCGGTCACCGGTACCCGCCTCGGCGAAGTCCGCCATGTCCTGGTACCAGATCCAGGACGGCAGCGGAACGATGCCGGCAAAGTCCAGGTCGTCGAGGTCCACCGGCGTCTGCCCGTCGATGCCCGTATCGGCCGTCCAGAACACGATCTCCCCCGGTCTGCGGGTTGATCAGCCACCGGTGTTCGTGTTCGGTCTGGTCGGCCAGCGCGTCAGCGATCTCCTCCAGGTCCAGGCTGCTCAGCTCAAGCACGAGGCCAGGATAGATCCGGCTCCACCCACGAGTGCTGAAGCGGGTGGCACGCGACCAGCGGCAGAAGAGGACGTTCTTTTTGCGTGGTGCCGGTGATGTGTCTCTTACAATGCGACTGGTTAGCCGCCAATCTCCGACCCGCGGATGCGTTGCTCAGATTAGGCAGCGCGGTCGAACAACGGTAGTGCCGATTCGGCCCCTTCCTGGGGCTAATCACGTGAGCCAAAGCCACGTAGCCTCGAGGGTGTCTTCATGATCACGGAACCCCCAATGAGTGAATACGTCATACGGTGCATAGATTAGCCTGCTGCATAAGCCCTAGCCAAGGCTCCGGTGCGGAAGATCTAAGGTTGTTTGGGCAAGTGCTCCAGAGTGGGTCGAGCAGACCACTGCGGCCTTTGTGCGATAAAACTAGATGTGCCTACTGGTAAACACTCTTTTCGGCAGTTGCGGCTGCCGAATTGAGCGCCGGCCGCAGGCGCTCGACTCCGTAGACGCGAGCGAGATCACTACGCTGCGGTCCCAGCGGAATTGTCACCGCGGCCGCGATGGGCAAGTCCGCGCCCGGTATGCATGAGCGGACGTCTCCACGGATACCGCCGATTGGCGCAAGCCACAGCGTGCCGACGGTTCGCCGATCTTGCTCCACTCCGGCGAACAGAGTCGAACAAAGCAGTGGGCAGGCAGGCGGCCGTAGTGCTGTACGTGCTCGCGCTGGTAGCCGTCGTGGTCGGTACGGACATTCTATTCTTCAGGCACCACTTCTGGCCGCGGTTGATAGTAGACGTCGGAATCGTCCTGGTATTCGCGGTGTTCTATCTGATTTCCTGAAGCGTTCACGAGCGCAGCCGCCGCAAGACGGATAACGGCGTATTCTGATGCCACTGACCGACCCTGTCCGCGCGGCATTTGCGCCGGTGATCGAAGATCACACTGCCCCTCAGGCTCGGGCTGGCGGCAGACCGACCGGCGGAAATCAGCCGGTCCGGGCGTGTATCAGATCAGCCTGCCGCCCCTCCGTGCAGGTAAACAGTAAAGGACGGCTAGAAGTTCAACCTCCGGCCTCCAATTGTGGCGGTGCACGATCTGCGAGGCACGCCACAGGCCGTAATCGTGGCTTTTAGCCACCCCGCAAATAGTGCGGAACAGACAGAAGGGACCGGCAGTGGCCATGAATCACACCCAGGTAAGGGCCGACGCGGAACCGCCGATGACGGCCGAGGCGTTGCTGGCGCTCGACAACGTTCCGGCCAGACGCCAGCCGCCGCCCCACGTGGTCCGGCAGCTTGCGACTCGCCTGCTGTATCTGAGCCGTGGCGACGGAGGCGAAGACATCGAGCGCGCGCTGGAGGATTCCGACCGACACGCCGACAGCATCTTGCTGTCGCTGCCAGCGTCGGTCGCGGTCGGCCTTCCCGGCCGGACGTTCGAGATCTTCAACCGCGAGGTGCTTGAGGCCGCGGTCGGGGAGGTACACCACGTGCCCGGCTTCATGCCCGAGTGGGCCGAGCTCGTCTACCATCCCAAGGTTGCTGCCAGGCCGGCGCGCAAGCGGATGCGCACGTTCGACGGTCGCCGCGTGACGCCGGTTCAGAACCAGGAGTTCATCTACGGTACGGACGACCGCCACGTCTACTATCCGCGGGGCTACCCGTGGCAGTGCATCGGGAAGGTCGACATCTACCCGAACGCCGAGGCTGAGAACCCGACGGAGTCGGGCAGCGGGGTACTGATCGGGGACCGGATCGTGCTGACGGCCGGCCACGTGGCCGCTGCCCCCAGCAACCCGCACGACTGGAAGATGCGGTTCACCGCCGGTATGTACAACGGCAGTTCGGTCGTCGGACCCGGCGGCGTCTCTTACGTCTCGGACGGCCAGTGGTTCGGCGACAGCGTGTCCGGACACGACATCGGGCTGCTCAGGCTCTACGAACCGCTCGGAACCTCGCTTGGCTACTTCGGCACCAAGACCTACGACAGTTCGTGGAACAACGGCAACTACTGGATCTTGTGCGGCTACCCGTACGACATCGCCAACTCGATAAGCCCCTCGCGGCAATCGGGGATCGCGGTCCTCGATGAGGATTCCGACCTTGAGCTGGGGGCCGAGCTCGAGCATCACGGCGACATCGCCAGCGGCGACTCGGGCGGCCCGTTCTTCGGCTTCTGGACGGGAGACCCGATCCCGTATGTGGTCGGGACGACCAGCGGCCACGAGACCATCAGCGGGCCGTCGTGGACCGGCGGTGAGGACAACAACATCGAGGCCGGCGGGGGCTTGATGGGATTGGCGGTCGCGGCCGCGCGCCAGGCCTGGCCGGCCTAAGCCTAAGCAGGCCGGCGGGATCTCCTCAATCCACGATCGCACAGCGGCCTGAACCGGGCGCAGCAGCGTCCGCTCCGACGCACCCGAGAGCGCAGCAAGCTTGGCCAGCGTTTGGCCTAGCCGTTGCGCCTCGGCTGTGGCGATGCCGCTCTCGAGCAGCCGCCGGACCGCGTCCTGGCCGCTGACGGGGATTTCGCCAGGCCGCTTGAGCAGCAGCCACAGCGGGCGGCTCCAACAGTCGGCGTCCCAGTCGGATGGCACGTCTACGAGGTCATCTGCGATCCAGAACGCTTCCCCGACCAGAGCCGCCGCCGCCGCTACGACGTCCCTGGCCGCGTCGCTTGCCGCCGGATTGCCCAGCAACGCGAGCACGGCGACCGCGGTCGCGGGCAGGGCGCTCTTGCCGCGCAGCGCCTCCCATACCTCCGGCGAGGGCGGCCCGCCGACCCGCCGTGCCTCCAGGCTCGCCCGCTCACCGCGGTACATCTCGTCCAGCACCCGCGCGAACCGTTCGCCGTCTTCGGGCCGGCCACCGAGCCGCTGCGCGCCGGCCACGACCTCGACGGCCAGCGCGACCAGGAAGTCAATTCCCGTATCGCCGCATCGCGCGGGAGTGGCGGTAGGTGAAGCAAGGAACAGCTCCGGAGTCAGCTGTTCCATTAGGACTGCCCGCCGCTCCGCGAACGTGTCCAGCACGTGATCGAACAACACGATACCGAGGCTCAACAATGCTCCAAGTCTGCTGATGGCTCCGGCCCGGCTGGCGCGCACTTCGGCTAGGGCGGCAAAGCCGGCGGCCTGTTGCCATCCGTGGCCGAACACCCGCATGATCGCCCCCGCAGACAGGCCAAGCGAGTCGGCGACGACCGCCGGTTCCTGACCGCAGATCCCGTGCACGGCGCGGCGCAAGTGCTGCCTGGAGGCGGCGGCGGCTTCGAGACGAACCCGGTCGAACCGAGTGTCGTCGATCAGCATGCCGGCGTCGAGCAGCGCCCGCCAGAGCAGCGTCCGCAACTCGCTCACGACGCTGACCCGACCGAGAGCGCGAGCATAGAGATGCACGCAGCCGTGGTGAACAGGCGGTGGTGGTCGCGCACCAGTACACCGGTCCCGAGGCCGTCGGCACGCCAGGACTCGAGGCCGTCCGGCTCGACCACATGCGGTGGCGGTATCCGCATCAAGGCGTGAGCAGGCCAGCCGCCGTCATCCTGTTGCAGGCCGGTCAGCTCAAGCAGGCCTCGCCTCAGCTCATCGACGTGACCGCCACCCTGGAGCATCACCGCCAGCGACAGCGCGGTCGCGAACGCCGACGGCCCGGCTCCGGCTCCCGCCCAGGCTCCGCCGGGGAGCTGCGCTGAACGCGCCCACCTGGCGGCCTGCGTAGCGGGCTCGGGATCTCCGAGGGCACACCCGAGCGCAACCGCCTGCAGCGTCGGGTAGTGACGGCCGACCCACCAATACGAATCCCAGCCGCCGTCCGTGGCCTGACGGCGCTCAACGTACCTCCAGGCGAGACCCGCCTCGGCGCGAAAGCGCCCCCTGGGGGCCGCGGCGAACGCCCGGCCAGCGGTGGCGGTCACCTCGAGATGGTGACTGCACCAGCCTCGCACGTCTACGCGGCGGCCCACGGCCATGTAACGCCGGATAGGTTCGGGGTCTGCGTACGTAGAGACGCCGCCAGAGCGCGGGTCCTGGTGCCGCCGAAGACATCGGCCCGCACGCTCCATCGCCAGGCTCTCGCCTCCGGCCGCGGCGAGGAACATCAGCACGCACGCGGTCGAGTCGGCATCACTCGGGACATCGCGGTGATAGCCCCAGCCGCCGTCCCGGTGCTGGCGCTCCATCAGGGCGTCGGCCGCGGCGGCGATCGGCGCGCCTCGCACACCCGCGTCAAGCAGTTGCGCGCCGATGAAACCGGTCGGCCAGTCGCTTGCCTCACCTGCCAGTGTCTCGAAGTCATGCCACAGGCCATCTGGACCCTGCCGCGCCAGAAGGAACGCGATGCCGTCTGCGAGCGCCTTCTTCACGTGCGCGTCGGCGATGCTCGCCATGCGGCCTCCAAACCCAATCGCTGTCCCGCTGCCAGGATATTGGGCTGCCCGTTTCTAAGGGTATCGGTGTCCGACCAAGCGGACGCGAAGAAACGGTCGTGATTCCATCCCAGGCTATACAAGGGTTTTTACAAAACGACCCGGAACTGATTCAGCCTAAGAATCCGTCGAACCGGTAGAATGCGCGCACTCAAGGGGGCGAGGCGGACACTCACATCGGCATGTGAGTAAATGCCATTGCGGTGACGAGCGGTGCGTGCTGTGCACCATGCTGTGCACCCTACTGGCTGGTGGCCGCTTTGAATTTGACCCCGCAGGAGGTGCTCACGAGCCCGCACCTGCTGGTAGGGACACCGGAGGAGATCGCCGGGGACCTGCTCGGCTTCCGTGACCGATTCGGCATCTCCTACCGGGTCCCCCAGGACATGGAGCCGTTCGCTGAAGTACTCAGCCGCCGGGCAGGCACCTGACTGAACCGGAACACCGTCCGCCGGCCCGCATACCGGATCCTGAACCGCCACCGGCGCGGTGCTGGAACCGGAGAGACTTGGGCTTATTTGCCCTCCGCGATGACTCCGATGCCCTCGGTGTTGTCCGTGCGGAGGTGCATGATGGCCTGGTATTCCGGCGACTCGTACCAGGTCCGGGCCGCGGCCTTGGTGGCAAATCTCAGCACGACGGTGACCTGCCCGGCTGATCCTTCAAGCAGCACGGAGTCGCGGTCGACGACGATGTTCTCGGCGCCGTAGGCCTTCACGATGGGTCCGGCTGCCGCAATGTACTGTTTGTACTCGGCCTGGTTCGTGATCGTGTAGTTCGCAACGAAGTACCCAGCCATGATGCCTCCGGTCCGGACAGTCTCGGGCGTGCCACTACCACAGGTTGCCAAGCTACTGCGGTGTGCGCGAAGCCAGCCACGCGGGCGGCTGGGCGCACGCGGCCGAGGAAGGTACCAGTCAACCGGAAGATCAACCCGAAGCAGGAGGCGCCAACCGGAGCGGGCGACGGGAATCGAACCCGCATGACCAGCTTGGAAGGCTGGCGACACACGCTGGCCGGCCGCTGACCCACGGCATAGGCGAAGTGGTGTTTCGGGTTCTGGTGGTGGCGTGAGTAGCTCGTCGCCCAGCCCAGCAGCGTTACGTCGCACACTGCCTAGGGCGCCCGCCAGTTCCTGCGTTTCGCGGTGGGGCGTCCACTTTCAGGTGATCATTCGCTGCTAGCCTAGCCTCTGGACGCCGCGGGGGGGGGCTCTCGCCGACTTGGAGCACGGCCGGTTCGAGGGAGCGGCCGTGCTCGTGGACGGCTGATCAGGGCCCGGGGTATGTCTGATCCGCTGGCGGGGGAGTGACCGTCACCGGCGCCCCGAAGCCGCTGAACGTCAGGACCTGTGTCATCACGAGCATGTTGGCAGCGCTGCCTTGCCGGATGGTCAGGACGAGTGCCCGGGTTCGTCCTTGCTGGTCCACGCTCACGGTGCCGCTGAGTTTGATATCTGCCCCTGGGCTGTCGCTGAACGCGTACCGCGTGCCGGTCCACCCAGGTCCCGAGGCGGGCCCGGCCACGGTGACCTTAGCGGCCTTCTTGATCTCGGCCAGCATCTGCTGTGGTGTGGCGGCGGTGAAGCCGTTGATGGTGGGCAGCTGACCAGGGGATCCGGTGGGTGTCCGGTCCCAGTGCCTGCCGGGGTGGTCCGCGGGATGGAGGATGTAGATGTACGTGTAGCCCCCCACCTCGCGGCTGGCCAGGCCGTCCGAGCAGGAAGTCGCCTCGAGATGCCGCACCGGGTCTGCCTCGGTCGTGCACGTGTCGTGAGCGGGGTAAATGATTCGGCCGTTCACGATGATGTGGGAGCTGTCTTGCTCGGTCAGGTGATAGCTCTGCGCCAGTGTACGGGTCAGCGCGCTGGTGACCGTGGCGACCGCGGGCGGGGCGGAACCGATGGTCAGCGCGACCGCCGTCACCGACGCCGCTGCCACCGCGACCCCGGCCGAAAGCAGGGCGCCCCTGCGGGTCCGTCGTGCCCGGTCCCGCCGCCGCGCCGCGGCGAACCCGTGGAGCAGGTCGATCCCTGCCGGCATGTCCTCGGTGGCCTCCGTGAGCAGGCGGCGCGCCTCAGTTTCCGTGTCGTTCATGGCGGTCCTCCCCGAGATTGTCGCGCAGCGCTCGCAAGCCGCGATGCGCATGGGTCTTGACTGTTCCGGGTGAGCAGCCGAGCAGGTCCGCGACCTCGGCTTCGGGTAGGTCGGCGTAGTACCTCAGCACCAGAACGGCACGTTGCTGCCGCGGCAGCGCCTGCCGCGCCTAGCGCACCTGCGCGGCGAGCGCCTGCCCGTCGGCGAAGTCCGCGACTACGGTCTCGGGCAGCTCGCCGGTTGGCGTCTCGCGGCGCCACCGGGCGCGCCACCACGACCGGCGCGTGTTGATCATGATCCGCCGCAGGTAGGCGTCCGGGTCGCCGACTGGCCGCAGCTTCGGCCAGGCCCGGTAGAGCTTGACCAGGCTCGCTTGGACCAAGTCCTCGGCCGCGTGCCAGTCACCGGTGAGCAGCACCGCGATGCGCAGGTGATGCCCACCGCGGTCACGCACGTAGGCGGCGAACCGCTCGTCGATGTCGGCCATCGCGCTCCACCTTGCTCGGTGTCTCCCTATGGGAACACGCCGCGTCCCCGCCCGCAGGTTGACAGGAACACACATCAGCGAAGACCCGCCAGCAACCGCGACGTCCCTGACACTTACATAGCGCGGCAGATTGCCTGTGCGGATGGGTGGTTTGCCTGATTCGCGGCGATGGCCTCCGGCCCGGATGATCAAGGTGTCGCCGCTCGATTAAGCCCGGAACAAGAGGCCGCCAGTGTCAGTTTCCCGTGCCCGCATACGCTCGTCTGCTGATTGTCCCGCCGGGGCAGGTGATCAGGTTCCTGGCCTGCTAGAGGTGCTCGCGCAGGTCCCGGATCCGCGCTGATCGGCGGCTGGCTGGCCGCGCTGGCGGCCGCCGGGCGGCTGGAGAAAGCGCTGACCCCCGTCGCGATCGACGGCAAGTGGCTGCGCGGCGTCGCGGACGGCCAGGTCAAGCTGTTCGCCGCCATGCTCCACAGGGACGGCGTGGTCATCGCCCAGCACCGCGTCCCGGACGAAACGAACGAGATCACCCAGGTCAGGGAACTGCTGGACCCCGTGGGCCTGGCCAGGACGGTAATCACCGCCGACGCCGCGCACGCCCAGGACGACACCGCGGAATATATCGCCGGGGAACGGGGCGCGGACTACCTGCTGATGGTAAAGGGCAACCGGCCGGCCTTGCAGCGCGCCGTCTTTGACAAGATCAGCGCGGCCTGCGGCACCGAACCGGACCACGCTGCCATCCAATACGGCCACGGCCGGACCGTGCGGCGGTCCATCTGGGTCGCCGGCGCCGAGGGCATCGATTTCCCGCACGCCGCCCAGGGGCTGCGGATCCGCCGCGACACCCTGGACCGGGACGGCAGCCTGCTGGCCAAGGAGATCGTCCACGGCCTCACCACGCTGGACACCGTCCGCGGCACTCCCGAGACGCTGAACTCCCTCGCCCGTGGGCACTGGGGCATCGAGTCACTGCACTGGATCCGTGACACCGCCCGGGCCGAAGACGCGAACACCGGCTATGCCGGCAACGGTCCCCAGGTCATGGCAACCCTCCGCAACATCGCCATCAGCCTGCTCCGCCTCGCCGGCATAACCCAGATAACCCGCACCCTCCAGGCCATCAGCCGCAATCCAGCCCGAGTCCTGGACCTAATCCCGCTATAGGCCAGCGTATGTCCGACTTTGCCGATCCCGTGGCCGCTGACCTCTGCGGCTATGGCCAGGAGAAATAACATCCCGATTCCGCTGTGCTGCTTGTTTGGGTAGAAATTTGGGTAGAAAATCGCCGCGTCCCGGAATCCGTGAACTCTGGTGCAGCATAGTGCCGTTCTGTGCACCCTGATGCCGTGCACCCGGTGGCTTCATGCCTGAGCGTGCAGCAGTCCCGCGAGGTGCCGCGCAGGCCTGCATCGAGAAGACTCCCGTACACGACACGGAAGCGAAGGCGGCCACGCCGGCGCCGGCGGGAGCGGTTGCAGGCCCCCGAAAACGGACATCTGGCCGGCCACCTGGATCGGGCCTGTTCGGGATCAATCCTTATCGGCCGAACGGGCCATGGTGCGCGCGGCTCGCCTTCTTCGACTGGCCCCGCCAGAAGCATGATTGCATTTCAGCAGCGTTAGCTGCATAATGCTGCTATGAGTACCTCCATCACCGTGCGGGACGTTCCCGATCAGACGCGCGACGAACTCGCCTCCCGTGCGGCGCTGACCGGACGATCGCTTCAGGAGTATCTGCGCGCCAAGCTCGTCGAACTCGCCCGCCAGCCCGATGCCGAGGTCCTGATCGCCCGCATACGGGCCCGCAAGGCGGCCAGCGCCTCCACGCTGCCGCGCGACCGTATCCTCACCTATCGCGACGAGGACCGCCGGTGACCCTGGTCGTCGACGCGTCCATGGTGGTCGCCGGGCTGACCGACAGCGGTCCGGGCGGGCGCTGGGCCGAGTCGTTGCTGGCGGGCGATTCGCTGGCGGCTCCGCACCTGATGTCGGTCGAGGCCGCCAACATCCTGCGGCGGGCGGCGCTGGCCGGCGACATCTCGGCCGACGTGGCCTCGCTTGCGCACACCGACCTGCTGGACCTGCGCGTGGAGTTCTTTCCCTACCAGCCCTGCGCTGGGCGGGTGTGGGAGCTGCGGGAGAACGTGACCTGCTATGACGGATGGTATGTCGCCGTCGCCGAGTTGCTCGATGCCCCGTTGGCGACACTAGACGGCCGCCTGGCGAACTCGCCGGGGCCTCGCTGTCAGTTCTTGCTGCCGCCAGCCGCTACATGACCATGAGCGCCGCCTGCCGCCCGCCCTCATCCTCGCCATACTTCTTCACCACCGCGTAGGGGAACCCCAGCACACCATGCCTGCGCTGCAGGCGATCCGCCCGCGCGATGATCCGGTTCAGGCCACTCAACCCTTCCGAGCTCATGGGTCCAGCCTCCCCCGCGCCGCCCCGGCAGGTCATCATCCCGGCGTGGGCGGCCGGGCAGGCCGTCAGCCGGCCGCATCGATCAATGCCCGGCGGGCGGCCTCTGGCCGGCCATTCCAGTTGAAGGCTGTGACCAGGAGATGCACCATCATCATGCAGAACTGGGAGGGCCTTACGCCCGACCAGTACGACGCGCTCCGCGAGATCGTCGGCTGGGACCACGACGTACCCGCCGGGAGGCGCTTCCACGTCGCCTCGTTCGGCGACGGCGTGCTGCGCATGACCGACGTGTGGGACAGCGAAGAGCTGCGCGCCCACGCACAGCGGCATGACCGATTGTGGTCAACGCCAGCGGATGTCAGTCATGAGCTGCAGAGAGCTGCTCGGCGGGCATTTGCACGGCGATCTCCCCGCCGAGCCGGGCGCCTGCCGACAGGCGCAGATCATCCCCGCTCCAGAACCGGCCGGGGTCATACCAGTCCGGCCGCCGCCGGGCCGGCAGCAGGCCCATAGCCTGGTAGCTGACGGCGACGATCTGGGCGCAGTAGGCGGTTTCCAGGCCGGCGTCCCGCTTATCCCGCCGGACCGGCGGCAGCCGCCCGCGCAGCCACCCGGACGCAATCCGGGCCGCGGACGGAAACGGCGCGCCATCCAGCCGCGCGATGGTGCGCAGCGCCGCGTCTTCCATCTCGCGGGCGGGCGGAGGTTCCAGCTGGCGCAGCCAGGCCCGCTGGCCGTACCTGGTAGCCCAGAGGATGACGGCCGCGCGCAGGTCATTCAGCTGCGCGCCGCGGTGCCGGCTGCCCGACCACAGGTCGGGAAGCGACCGGCCCAGCTCGGCATGCCACATCAGCGCGGGCAGGTCGTCCAGGACCACGGACATGCCGACGTGGTTGACCGGGCTGTTGGTCGTCAGCTGGATAGCCCGGTCGGCCGCGGTATGCCCGCGGAACAGCCACACGTCTCCCGTGCGGGTCAGCTCGAGGGCCTCATCCAGGCCGATGCACACGCCAGGCACAGTCGTAGCCTAGGCACATGCACTGGTGGAAGATACTCGGCCTGGCCGCCTTCGCAGGCATCGCGGCCACCGGGGTCGTGATCGCACGGGACCAGCGGCACCGCAGCTCCTACACCCCGGAGGAGATCCGGGCCCGGCTGCACGCCCGGCTCACCGAGGCGTCCACGACCCCGCCGGCAGCACCCGGCAACTCCGAGCCATGACACCTCAGGCCGGGAGCTCAGGCCACACACCCGCAGCGGCATGACCGAGCGTTCCGACAGCGCAACGATCATCGCGGGCGCGGCTGAGGATGCTGCACCGCGGCCACGGGTGAAGCCGCAGGTCGGCCACCGAGTCGGCGCTCTCGGCGATCACCTGCCCGCATCGATGACCGGGCAGGGTGGCTCTGTGACAAGCTGGCGGCAGCAGCCCCGGAGCGGGCCGCAGGTGGTCAAAGGAGAGCGTCATGAGCGTGTACAGGGTGACCGAGATCATCGGGACAAGCAGTACTTCATGGGAAGACGCGGCGGCGGAGGCGATCAGGACCGCCGGCGGGACGCTCCGCGATCTGCGGGTGGCCGAGGTCGTCAAGCAGGACATCCACCTAGACGAAGGCGGGGCGATCACCTATCGCACCAAGCTCCAGCTCTCCTTCAAGTACGAACCCGACAACTGATCCCAGGTCAGCTGGCCCCCGCGCTGGCGGGTTGAGCGCGCCAGCTTCCGGGGGCCAGCCCTGCTGCCATGCCTGAATGGCCCTTGCGCACGCATCGTAAACACCAGGAATACGTGCCTGTCGCGGCGGTTGTCCGGTGGGTGGGATGCTGGTTAGCGGCTGCTGTGGAGCAGGAGCTGGGTGAGGGATGCGGTGAGCCAGGTTTCGGCTTCGCCGAAGCTCCATCCGGAGCGCTGTGTGAGCTGCCGCCAGCTGGCCGGTGATGTCATCATCGCGAACACCGCGGCGGCCCGCTCGGGTGTCATGCCGGGTGCCAGGGCGCCGAGCGCCGCGAGCCGCCGGGCGCCCTGGCGGGCGCCTTGGTCGTGCCGGCGCATCCCCTCGGCCGCGAGGGCGGCCGCGTCCGGTTCGGCGGATGCAGCGGTGAGCAGGATCTCCAGGATGTCGCCGCAGCGTTCGTTGAGCTGGCGGGTGAGGTGTACCCCGGTGGCGATCAGCTGGCGCGGGTCGGTCTGCTGCGCTATCTCGGCGTTGAGCCTGGGGGCGTCGGCCTCCTCCTCGATGAGGTCGCCGAGGGCTAGGACCAGCGCAGACTTGGAACCGACGCTGGAGTAGATGGTCTGCACCGCCACGCCGGCTTCCTCGGCTATCTGCTGTACCGACGTGCCGGCGAAGCCGTGTTCGGTGAACAGCTGCCGTGCGGCGCGCAGGATCTCGCGGCGGGTCTCGGCGGCGGCGACCTCGCGCCGGTTGGGGCGTCTGGCGGTCGTGCCCTTGACATCCTCGGTCACTAGACTAATACTACCTTCAGTAGAATTACGTTCTACTCATGAGATATCCAGTCTAGCAAGGAGCGGGTCATGACCGCTACCACAGCCGCCAGCCAGCGCAGCCGACCGGACCTGACCTTCGTCACGGTGATCCACCAGGCGCTCCGGATCGATGCGGCGCGGCTGGCCGCGGCTGTCGCGGCCGCCGGCCCCGCCGACCGGCCGGGCCGGGTCGCGGGCATCGGAGCCTTCTACGGCCAGTACCGGGAACAGCTCGCGCTGCACCACCACCACGAGGACGAGCTGTTCTTTCCGGCCCTGGCGGCCAGGACCGGGGCCGACGCGATGCACCTGGACGAGCTGACCGCCCAGCACGACGCCCTGGACGCCGCCCTGGCCGCCGTCTCCGAGCGGCTGACGGCGCTGGGCGACCCGGCGGGCAACTTCGCCGCCGACCGAGCCGGGGCAGCCAGCGCCTTGTCCGCGATGACCGGGCTGCTCTCGGCTCACCTCGCCCTGGAGGAACAGCACGCGCTGCCGCTGTTCGAATCAGCGATACCGGCCGCGGAATACAAGCAGCTAGAAGCCAGAGCCCGGCAGGCGACCCCGCGAGCCCAGGCCCGGTTCCTGATCCCTTGGATCATCGCGCACGCCTCCCCCAGCCAGCGGGCGGCCCTATTCAGGTCCGCCCCGCCGCTGCGGCTGCTGTGCTGGCTCAATCGCCGGTACTACCGCCGCTTCGACCAAGCGCTCGCCCGCGCCGCCTGACGGCCCCGGGGCCAGCACAAGCCGCAGGCTGCGATGCAGTCGCAGCTGAATCCGTCCCGCTATGACCGCCTGAGAGGTGCCATGCGTAACGCCAACGCCATGCGGGAGGCGCCCAGGTCAGCATGGCTGCTACCGGTTGCCACGCTGATGGTCGCCGCAGCCGGGCTGGCGCTGCTGGCCTGGGACTGGTCCACCCCGGTGCCGCGCGGCTTTTTTGGCATCCGCGGGTTCTACGGGCTGTTCGCGGCCGGTTTCGGCGGCGTGGGCGCCCTGCTGACCTGGCGCCGCCCCGGCCACCCGGAGGGCTGGATCTTCGCCGTGGCCGGGCTGCTGGCGGCGGTGAATCTCGCCACCTTCGAGTACGGGCTGGCGGCCTCGGCGGGCCATCGCCTGCCCGGCGCCGGGTACGTGGGCTGGGTGGAGCTGTGGATCTGGGTACCGTTCGTCACGCTGATCACCCTGTACTTGTCCTTGCTGTTCCCAGACGGGCGGCTGCCCACGCCGCGCTGGCGCCCGGTCGCCTGGCTGGGCGGCGCGTTCGCGGCCATCGGGACCGCCGGGGTGGCGTTGACTCTCGGCTCGGACCGGCCGGACCTGCCAGGCCTGCGCAATCCGTTCGGGCTGGCCCCGGCGGCGGTGCCGCTCGGCGTGGCCGGGGCCGGGCTGGCAGGGCTGGTGTGCTGCGCGGTGCTCGCGGCGTGGTCGCTGGTGGCGCGCAGCCGGCGGGGGACGGACCTGGAGCGGCAGCAGATCAAGTGGCTGGCTTACTCCGGGTGCCTAGTGGCGCTGGCCCTGATGCCCGCGGTGGCCCTGTCGCTGACCCCGGGGTGGCCGGCCCGGGTCGCCTCGGGCGCGGTGTCCGCCGCCGTCCTGGCGATGCCGGCCGCCGTTGCGGTCGCCATGCTGCGGTACCGGCTGTACGACATCGACCGCATCATCTCGCGCACGCTGGCCTACGCGATCATCACCGGTGTGCTGGCCGGGGTCTACGCCGCGCTGGTGTTGCTGGCCACCGGCATGCTCGGCGTGCGAACCCCGGTGGCGGTGGCCGCCGCTACGCTGGCCGCGGCGGCCCTGTTCGCACCCGTGCGTCGGCGAGTACAGCACGCGGCTGACCGGCGGTTCAACCGCGACCGGTATGACGCCGACCAGACCGTGGCCGCGTTCGCGGCCCGGCTCAAAGACGCGGTCGACCTGGACACCATCCGCGAAGAGCTGGCCGGCGTCGTGCAAACCACGCTGGAACCCGCCAGCGTGCGGGTATGGACCGCCCGGCCGCCGCTCCTCATGTGGCCGCCGATGCTGACCGACGGCCCGGCTCCGGACGCTCGAGTGGTCAGCCGAATGCAGACGCGCGCGGAGGCATGCTCCAGCGATTCAGATACGCCGTTCATCGAGGAACTTCCACTATGAAGTCCTCCCGATTTCCGATCACGCCGCAGCCGAATGGTATTCCGGCGACTCGTACCAGGTCTCGGGCGTGCCACTACCACAGGTTGCCAAGCTACTGCGGTGTGCGCGAAGCCAGCCACGCGGGCGGCTGGGCGCGCGCGGCCGAGGAAGGTACCAGTCAACCGGAAGATCAACCCGAAGCAGGAGGCGCCAACTGGAGCGGGCGACGGGAATCGAACCCGCATGACCAGCTTGGAAGGCTGGTGACACATTCTGGCCGGCCACTCCAGTTGGAGGCTGTGACCAGAAGATGTACCATCTCGACTCCGCTGCGCTGTCTCTTTGGGTAGAAATTTGGGTAGAAAATCGCCGTTGCCCCGAATCTGTGCAGGCTGGTGCAGCACAGTCCCGTGATGTGGACTCTGATGCCGTACCCCGCCAGCAGATGCGGGGGCGTGGGCGGTCAGGGAGCAAGCTTCTCGACCGTGGCTCCGACGGCTTCGTATGTTGGGGTGGCTCGCTGGTCGAGGCTCAGCAGCGTGGCTTGGTGTTCGACTGCGGTGAAGGCGATCAGGGCGTCGTAGGCGGGACCGCCGAGGATCTGTCCGGCGACTATGGTGGCCAGAAGCTCCTGATATCCGGTTTGTGACAGGGTGAGGAATGGTTCGGTGAACCGCTCGGTGATGAAGGTATGCGCGATCGAGGGGTGGGCGCGGTGCGGCGGGGGAAGCCGGGTCAGTACCGAGTAGGATTCGATCGCCGCGTGGGCGATCAGGCGTGGTCGGCTGGCCATAGCCTTGCGGGCGATGCCGTGGTGCTCGTGCCAGGTGGCGAAGGCCGCGATGACCACGCTGGAGTCGACGGCCTTCACCGGCGGATGCGCTCTAGCGTGTCCCGCACAATGCCGGTGGTCAGCACCGGCATGTCGGCATCGGCGACGGCGGCTACGCCGTCGCCCTCATCTACCAGCCGCATCGGCGTCGCCGCAGGGACGATCTCCAGCCGCCCGTCCTGCTCAGTGATCTCCAGCGCCTGACCTGTTGTCAGCCCGAGTGCGTCCCGGAGCGCTTTGGGAATGACAACGCGTCCGGCAGAATCTATGGCAGTTCTCATGCCAGAAAAATACCATCCGCCGGACTCCCGTGACTGCCCGATGTTCATGGCAGCTTTCCGGACCTGAACCACGGCAGGCCTTCGGCTGAACTGCCATGACGTTCGGAAGACGGAACCTGCGGCCGGGTGCGAGGTGGGGGGTGGCCGGTCAGGGCGAACAGGTAGGCCCGGTCGATGTCGGTGAGGCACAGCGCGCCGGCCAGGGCGGCGACCACGGACCGTGAGGGGTGGATGGGCGCGCTTGTTACGGGTAGGTGTATCAGACCGTGCTGACCCCGGCGCGTTCGGCGACGTCTTCGCGCCGCAGTCCCAGGGTGCGCCGCCTGCGCCGGGCCGGCAGTCCCGCTCGTTCCGGAGTGAGCTGGGCGCGCCGGCACCAGTCGTAGCACGCAACCCAAGTTGACTCGACCGGCGAAATCCCTGCGGGGAAAGAAACTTATGCAAGCTGGTCAACCGCTCGTTGAGGTCGTGACGCAAGATTGCGACCCTGACAAGGCTTGGGTCTGTTGGCTTCCCGCGCAAATACTCGCTGGTTATTTGCGGCAATCCGGTTCGGACTCTATACGGGCCTGACTGTCTATAACGGGTCGTCGTAGTCGGCTCTCGGGTCCGGTTTTATAACCTCCGGGTGCTTATGAAACCGCGGCGTGTGGTTCATCAACGGGGTGCTCACGTGACCGGGCGAGTTCTTCAGGTCGCGGATTCGGCTTTCAGGGGCAGACGCTTCGGTATGCCGGGCCTGACGGTAGGTATTGCGCCCATTCAGCGGGTGTGAGGGACCGTTGTACCGAGTTGCATAGGCGCGCCGTGGTGCCGACCAGGTAGGTCACGTCCCATAGCCGTACCGTGCTGTCGGCGCCGCCGCTAGCCAGGGTCTTGCCATCCGGGCTGAACGCCACCGAGTCAACCGTGTCGGCGTTGGCGCTAAGAGGCTCACCGATCTGCTGTCTGGTGGCCATATCCCACAATCGCGTCGTGCCGTCGGCGCTGCCGCTGGCCAGGGTCTTGCCGTCCGGGCTGAACGCCACCGACAGCACCCAGTTAGCGTGGCCGGTCAGTGGGTTACCCATCTCCTGCTGGGTGGCTACGTTCCATAGCCGCACCGTGTCATCAGCTCCGCCGCTGGCCAGGGTCTTGCCATCCGGGCTGAACGCCACCGAGTCAACTGGCTCGGCGCGGCCGTTCAAGGGAGCACCGATCAGCCGCCGGGTGGCTACGTCCCACAGCCGCACCGTCCCGTCGGCGCTGCCGCTGGCCAGGGTCTGGCCATCCGGGCTGAACGCCACCGAGTCAAC
>Ga0208324_1000114_pt1 | contig 48350 bp, 48 predicted proteins | sample Sb_taG_2_FD_187707 | JGI IMG/M metagenome (GOLD analysis project Ga0208324, IMG submission 187707) | Peat soil microbial communities from Weissenstadt, Germany - Sb_50d_5_LS metaG (SPAdes) (version 2) | ecosystem: Environmental > Terrestrial > Soil > Wetlands > Peat | place: Germany... | reverse complement strand
GTAGCGCGTGGAAGACCGCAATGTGTTTCAAGTGGACCATCCCGAGCGCTTCCAGTTGACGCAGGCTGCGGAACACGTTGCTACCCCGCAGTTGAGGGTCACTGGCACCGTGACCCCGGACATTTCGCGCGCTGTTCCAGTGATTTCAATAGCCACAGGACGCGTTGTGGAGATTGACGCCCGTCTGGGTGACACGGTAAAGAAGGGCCAACTGTTGCTCAAAGTGCAGAGCGCAGACGTTTCTGGCGCCTTCTCTGACTACCGAAAAGCGGTAGCTGACGAACAGTTGTCTCAGACTCAGTTGGAGCGGGCCAAGATTCTTTATGACAAGGGCGCAATATCCCTCAACGATCTCCAGGTTGCTCAGGACACCGAAGATAAAGCCAAGGTCGATGTCGAAACCACAGCCGAAAAACTTCGAGTGCTGGGCAATCCAACCCTAGATCGCCCGACCGGTATTGTGGAAATTCGCGCGCCGATTTCAGGAGTCATCACCGATCAGCAGGTTACAAACGCCGCTGGAGTCGCCGGGCTCGGTTCTCCGAATCCGTTCACCATCTCGGATTTGGAGTATGTGTGGGTGCTCTGTGATGTATACGAAAACGATCTCGCCAACGTACGGCTTGGCGAAAGGGCGGATATCCGTCTTAACGCTTATCCTGACCAGGTTGTTTCTGGAACTATTGGCAACATTGGCCCAGTTCTGGACCCGAATATTCGCAGCGCAAAGGTCCGTATCGAAGTGCGGAACCCCGGCCTTATGCGTCCCGGCATGTTTGTAACTGCTACCTTTCACGGTCAAAAAAAACAAACGCGAGCAGCCGTCCCGGCCACAGCAATTTTGCATTTGCATGATCGAGATTGGGTCTACGTGCCGCTACAAAAAGGTCAGTTTCGACGGACCGAAATTGTGGGGGGCGACATGTTGCCGAACAACATGCAGGAAGTTGTTTCAGGAATAGCGCCCGGCCAACAGCTCGTAGCCAACGCGCTGGAATTCCAGAATTCGGCGGAGTCGCAATGATTCGCGCAATTGTCGATTTCGCTCTCAACAACCGCTTCGTCGTGTTGAGTACGGCGGTGCTCCTGTTCATTTGGGGCATGATCTCTTTTCACAACCTGCCGGTCGAAGCCTATCCCGACGTGGCAAACACGTGGGTGCAGATCATAACGCAATGGCCTGGACGAGCTGCTGAAGAGGTGGAGCAGCAGGTCACAATTCCGATCGAGATCCAGGTGAACGGCATTCCGCACCTTCAGCACGTGCGCTCGGCCTCACTGGCTGGTCTGTCGGTTGTGAATCTCATTTTCGACGACGATTCGGATAATGATTGGGACCGCCAGAAGGCGCTAGAGCGCCTCTCGCAGGTCACGCTTCCTCCGGGAGTAGGCGGCGGCATCGGCCCCGATTTCAGTCCGATTGGCTCGGTCTATTGGTACACACTGAAGAGCACCAACCCTTCCTACGACCTGATGGAACTGAAATCTTTACAGGACTGGGTGGTTACCAAGTACATCCGATCGGTACCGGATGTGGTCGACGATTCATCGTTCGGCGGTATCACTCGCGAATACCAGATACGCCTGGACCCAGACAAACTGGTCTCTTATGGGCTGAGTCTGGCTCAGGTCGAGCAACAGCTCACCAACGCCAACTCCAACGCTGGCGGAAGTTTCATCGAGCAGGGTTCGCAGCAAATCAACGTCCGCGCCGTGGGCCTAGTCACAGACATCCGTGACATCGAAAAAACGGTCCTCAAAACGCAAACGGGCACTCCTCTGAGAGTGAAGGACATCGCCGTTGTCACGCAGGGGCCTAAGATTCGCCTCGGGCAGATCGGCAAGGCAATCCACCGAGCGGCCGGAGTGGTCGAGGATGACAACGATGTGGTGGAAGGAATTGTGTTTCTCCGGAAGAACGCGGACACAGCGACCATGCTGGAAGCGCTCCATACTATGGTCAACCGCCTCAATACCCAGATTTTGCCGCCCGGTGTGAAGATTGTCCCTTACCTTGACCGGGACGATCTGGTTCACTACACGACGCATACGGTCCTGCATAATCTGGCCGAAGGCATGATTCTTGTCGTGATCATCCTATTCATTTTCCTCGGAAATGTTCGCGGCGCCATTATTGTTTCGCTGACGATCCCATTCGCACTGCTCTTTGCCTCCATCTGTCTAGACTTGCGGCACATTTCCGCAAATCTCCTCTCCTTGGGTGCCCTGGACTTCGGCATGGTGGTCGACGGGGCGGTTGTGATGATCGAAAACATCGTGCGGCATCTAAACCGTCCGGAAGAAGCTCCGCGTACGCTAGTTGACCGCATCCGCACTGCGGCACATGAGGTGCAACGGCCGGTTTTCTATGCCATTGCCATCATCATCACCGCTTATCTTCCAATCTTCACTCTGCAACGCGTCGAAGGAAAGTTGTTCAAGCCGATGGCGTGGACAGTGGCGTTCGCGCTGCTCGGCGCTTTGATCTTCTCTATGCTGATAGCTCCGGCACTGGCGAGCCTGCTGTTCCGTGGCGATGCCAAACAATGGCAGAACCCAGTAATGCACTGGTTGACAACTCGTTATCGCAAAGACGTTCGCTGGGCCATCCGTAATCGCTGGATCACGATCGGAGGTGGAGCAATCCTATTCTTGGTGGCGATTTACTTGGCTTTCGGCGGAGTGATCGGGTCCGAGTTCTTGCCGCACTTGGACGAAGGTGCGATCTGGGTTCGGGGGACGATGGCTCCTAGCACTGGGCCGACCGAGAGCGCGAAGATTGCGGACCGGGCTCGGGAAGTCCTTGCTTCGTTCCCAGAAGTTCCGCAGGTAGTCGACCAAATCGGGCGCCCCGATGATGGGACGGACACCACAGGTTTTTTCAATGCAGAGTTCTTTGTCGATCTCCTGCCAAAAGAGAAGTGGCGGCCTATTTTTCATCAAGACAAAGAACGTCTGATTGCTGCCATGGATCGTGAACTGGAAAAGATTCCGGGGGTTTTTTGGGGGTTCTCACAGCCCATCTCTGACAATCTGGAAGAGGCGGTCAGCGGAGTAAAAGGTGCGCTCGCAGTCAAAATCTACGGCGACGATCTCAAGACTCTGGAGGAGAAAGCCGACGAGATCGCCGCTGTCATGCGTCCCATCCGAGGCATCGAGGATTTAGGCGTGTTCCGAGTTCGTGGCCAACCCAATCTCAACTTCACGGTTGACCGCGATCAGGCCTCACGTTATGGCATTAATGTCTCCGATGTTCAAGACGCGGTCCAGACCGCGGTCGGAGGTAATGCTCTGAGTCAGGTGCTCATCGGTGAACAACGGTACGATCTTGTCCTGCGTTACTTGCCGGAATATCGAGACACGAAGGAGGCCATCGAGAAGGTACGTTTGCTGGCGCCTTCGGGCGAGCGGGTTTCACTGGCGCAGCTCACGAAAATAAACGTACTGGACGGGGGCTCAGAAATTTACCGCGAAGGAAACTCTCGATACGTGGCGGTCAAGTACAGCGTTCGTGAGAGAGACTTAGGCGGCACCGTCGAGGAAGCGATCAAGAAGGTCAATGCGAACGTCAAGTTGCCTGTTGGATACACGCTTGACTGGGCGGGAGAATACGAAAGTGAGAAACGGGCGGATCGACGGTTGCTTCTTGTGCTGCCGCTTACCATCCTGCTCATTTACATCATCCTGTATTCCATGTTCAAGTCTGTGAAGTGGGCGCTTCTGATCCTCACCAATGTCGCTATGGCGCGCATCGGAGGTCTGCTTGCCCTTCTTCTCACCCATACCAACTTCAGCGTTTCTTCGGGGGTCGGCTTTCTGGCGCTATTTGGAGTTTCAGTCCAGACCGGCGTGATCATGTTGGAGTACATAAACCAGCTTCGGGCCCGCGGGTACGATATTGAGGAAGCAGCGATTGAGGGTGCTGTTCTTCGGCTCCGTCCGATCATGATGACGATGCTGGTCGCAACCCTGGGTTTGCTCCCTGCTGCGCTCTCCCACGGTATCGGCTCAGACTCGCAGCGCCCTTTTGCAATTGTCATCGTCGGCGGGCTGATTTCTGACCTGTTGATGAGCATCGTTCTGTTGCCGACTTTGTATGTGTGGATCGCTCGCAGTGATGATCGGCTACCGGAAGCCGATCCCAACGACGTTGTCTAAATGGCGTCTTTGAGAAATATGGTGCTCAAAGTGCGCTGGAAGGATTCTGACCAATGACGAAAGACGAAGTGTGCTCCCGAATTCGAGAAATTGCCATCATTCCAGCGATCAGGGTCTCATCTGGCGATGATGCACATTTCGCAGCGGAAGCCGTCACGCGCGGCGGCATACCGATCGTGGAAATCACGATGACTGTACCCGGCGCAGTGGAATTGATGGCCCACTTGATTCGTTCGGATCCCAAGCTCATCGTGGGCGCAGGCACCGTGCTCGATACCGACGTGGCGCGTGTGTGCGTCGATGCGGGCGTGAGTTTTGTCACGGCTCCCTCACTGAATCCTGCGATCCTGGAATTCGCGGCCAAGAACAATGTCGCAGTCTTGCCCGGCGCATTGACACCCACGGAGGTTGTCACCGCGTGGAGCGCAGGTGCCGATTTCGTCAAGGTATTTCCCTGTGGTCCGGTCGGTGGGGACAGGTATATCAGCGCACTGCACGCATCCTTGCCACAAATTCCACTCATAGCCGCGGGAGGAGTGAATCAGCAGACCGCAGGCAACTTCATTTTGTCAGGTGCGACGGCTATTGGGGTTGGCACAGAGTTGATTCCAAACGAGGCGATTAAGAGAAGGCAATCGCAGCGTATTCACGAATTGGCCCGCCGGTTCATAAAACTTGTGAAGGACGCTCGGGAACAGATCGAAGCCTGGAAACGCAGCCAGGTCGTGAAGGAATTCACAGGAACCGAAAAGTGTGAGAAGTAGCGAGCTCATCCGACGCGCTTGACTTCGCCCACGAATAGAGTTCGATCAGTAGGTGCTCCAAATGAAGGCCACTACCTTAAACATTGCCAGAGCATTGTCCTTCGTGGCGGCCGTTTGGATCTGCTTCGGTCATAACAATCTGAGAATCGTCGAGGGCGCACCGCGTGTTATTGAGCACTCCGCCTCGACTGATCTTGCTCCAGCAGACGGCAGTGGCGGCACTGTCAAGGTTGGTGTCGATTTGGTGCTGGTCCCGGTTACCGTTACGGATCGGAGGGGCCACCTCGTGCTCGGCCTTCAGAAGGACAGCTTCAACGTCTTTGATCAGGGCAAACCAGAGGTCATACGCCACTTGTCCAGCGAGGATGCCCCAATTTCGGTCGGGATAATTTTCGATGCAAGCGGCAGCATGTACGGGAAGATGGAGAGGTCTCGCGAAGCGGTGCTCCAGTTTCTTCATAGTTCAAACCCGGAGGACGAATTTTTTCTAGTTGCATTCAATGATCGTCCTGAGCTACTGGTGGACTTCACCAGCTCCATCGACGAGATCCAGGACGAGATATCAAAAGTAAAACCGGATGGCGGGACGGCCTTGTTGGACGCGCTCTATCTTGGCTTGGACCGGATAAAGAAGGCCCGTAACGAACGGAAGGTTCTGTTGGTTGTTTCCGACGGTGGGGACAATCACAGCCGCTACACAGCAAAGGAAGTATGGCCGGTTCTAAGAGAAGCTGACGTCCAGATCTATGCAATGGGCATCTTTGACGAAGCCCCTAGAACCCAAGCAGAACGTTTGGGGCCCGATCTGCTAGCTTTCGCGACCGGCATCACCGGCGGTAGAACGTTCCCCATCCGCAATCTAAAGAGAGTTGGAGACGCGGCGGCGGAGCTTTCCATCGAACTGCGCAATCAGTACCTAGTAGCATATTGCCCAAACAACTTGGCACACGATGGTATGTGGCACAAGCTCACCGTGCGGGTCACGCCGCCACAAAACTTGCCTCGGCTTCGAGTTTACGCAAAGGTGGGATACTACGCGCCAGCACGATGATTGAGATAAACAAGAATCTCGGGAACGATCTCGGATTGGGCAGTTTGAGTTTGAGATACTCGAACCCGCTTCTTCCGGCGTGCGGGCAGGCAGGCGTTCTAACCAAACTGAACTACGCTTTGCAAAACCTGAAAGACTGGCGGACATCTAGAAACGGTCGGATTAGTACCTGGAAGTCGGCTAGTGTTTACCGATGGAGAGAGGTGGCGATTGCGATTGCTGCTTCTGCCTGAGTCACGGCGAAGCGGATGCGACACTTGATCGCGGACTTTGACGCTGGCCAGAAGTCGGCTTCGGGGAGATCACAATTGATCTCCTCTAAGCCCGTTTTCTCGACAATTTCCCGATTGCTGACCAATCGGGGGTAGGCACTATCCTGCTGCTGCTGACTCGAGGTCGGTCTTTCGGCCACCGCGCACCAACACCCTTGTTTCCAACCTCAATCCGCTTTCCTTGGCCGCGTAGAACAAGTGAAACTAGCGATGTCTACGCTTCAGCGATTGGCAAACTGCATTGCTGTCCTTGCCCATGATCTGCCCCGGGCAGATTCTTCGACTGCGTGCAGTACTCTTTGAACCTCGACCGCGTCTTGGAAATTCGCATGAAACATCTCATTCTTCTCAAGTGACTGCAGGAAATCCGCCAGGGTCAGAATGAACGTGTGCTCATACCCGAGAATGTGTCCGGGCGGCCAGAAGTTAGACGTGTAAGGATGCCCGGGGCCGGTCACTAATATGTTGTGACTACCTTGCACTTCAGCGGCATCACAGGCGTCGAACACGTGGAGGCGATTAAGATCCTCCAAATCAAAACGGATAGCGCCCTTCGCCCCATGGATTTCCAGATAGTTGCGATTGCGGCAGCCGATAGCAAAGCGAGTAGCCTCGAAGCTGCCAATGCTGCTATTCGCGAAGCGCGCAAGAGTTAGTACGGTGTCATCTACTTCCCGGCCTGGAGCAAAAGTATGGACCAAAGCTGAAACTTCGTCTATCGATCCATTCAACATCAAGGCCAAGTCGATTGTATGCGACAAAAGATCGCCCATCGCGCCCGATCCTGCTTCCGACTGCTTGAATCTCCATGCATCCGGGCTGGCCGGGTCCGCTCCCCAACTCTGCAGGTAGGTGGCTCTGTAATGATAGATTTGACCTAATCTTCCCTCATCCACCAGTTTCTTAGCGAGCGCAATCGCAGGTACGCGGCGATAGTTGAACCACACCAGCGTCGGCACATTCTGCGCGGCGTTGGCCATGCGCTCTGCCTCCTCTACTGACATGGCAAGCGGCTTTTCACACAGCACAATCTTGCCTGCACGGGCGGCGGCAATCGCAATGGGCGCATGGAGATAATTGGGAGTGCAGATGTCGACGACGTCTACATCTTTCCGCTCTACTACTTCTTCCCAGTTGCTTGAGACTTCATCCCAGCCCCACCGTGCAGCCATCGCCTTAAGTTGCGGTTGATTGCGTCCGCAGATAACCGTCAATCTGAGGTCGTAGGAGGGTTCACAAAAATGGCCAACCTGATGAAAGGCGTTGGAGTGCGCTCGTCCCATGAAACCCTGGCCAATCATCGCGACACTCAGTTGTTTACGGGATGTCATACCTGCCTGCCTAAGACTTTGCGGAAGGCGTGCACGATATCGTCTTCATCCTGCTCCGTGAGACACGATGGAATCGCGAGCAAAATGCTGCACTCAAATAGACTATCAGCTACCGGGCAGGTACCTTTGTGATAGTTGGCAGTAGATCCCTGATTTTCCGCCAGCCTCCAGGGTGAGCCTTTCTTGTCCACACTCGTCTTATTCACCAGACTCGGGATATTGAAATAAATGTGCATACCCCAATTGGTCATTACCACGTTGTTGACCCCCTGGGATGAGGTGACGATGCCTTCAGCGCGCAAAGCTTGATTGACTTGGTTGGCGACATTAGGCGTGTCGAAAGTGGAAATCAGAAAACACCCGGTGTCCCCCTGTGGATCAACAATCTTTCTTAACCGCAGTTGAGGGAACTCTTCCAGAGCCTTGCGAATACGATATTTGCTGTTGCGCATCGCGGCGATTGTTCTCGGCAGTTTTCGGAGCTGCACTCGCAGAATGGAAGCCCGCAGTTCATCGATCCGGTACCCTCGTCCCCACAAACACAGAGCAAGGTTGTCAAAGATGGTCCGGCCGTTTTCGTCCCGAGCGTAACCCAGGTCGTGAACGGCAAAGGCCCGGTTATAAAGCCGGGCGTCATTCGTGACGACGGCTCCGCCTTCACCGCTGGTCATATTCTTGTTCATCTGGAAGCTGAATATGCCCATATCGCCAAATGTGCCGACCTTTTTCCCATTGACACTTCCCCCCGCACACTGAGCGCAGTCCTCGAGAAGAAACAATCCCCGTTCGCGGGCTACCTTGAGAAGTTCGGTAATGTTTGCGGGCGCGCCACTCATGTGGACTGCGATGATTCCTGTGGTTCGCGGAGTAATGGATTTCTGGACAGCGGCGGGATCAAGGCAGAAAGTTTCATCGATGTCAGCCAACACCGGAATTGCGCCAAGATTCACTATCGCCGCGACAACCGAAACCCACATGTAGGCGGGAACGATCACCTCCTGTCCGGGTCCGACGCCCAGAGCGGAAAGCGCAGTGTGCAGAGCCCCAGTGCCACTGCTTACAGCGACAGCGTGAGCAACACCGAGAAACGACGCGAATTCGGACTCGAAGGCTTCCACTTCTCCTTGTAGATCGATACCGTAATAGCGGAATGGCGAGCGACTTTTTAGTACACGAAGTGCCGCTTCGATCTCTTCCGCATCCATGTGGTGGACGCCTGGAAACTCCAGGGGGAGAGGCTCGGTCCGGACAGGCTTGCCGCCCTCGATCGCTAACTTCTCATCTATCGTTGTGGAACTATTTTGTGTAAGCTTCATTTTGTATCACCCATGATGATTGATTTGTAGATCCTTCCTTAACCGCCCGTCGTGCTCTTTTCCTGCTGAGAGCGTTTAACGGCTTTCGCTTTGGCGCTCTTACTACTCCACAATGCGGTCGTGATCGAAACTGCCGGCAGCCTCAAGCGGAGCACTCGACCATGGAACTTCACTCCCATTTCCACGTCTTCGTCCTTGCTGTTCATCAGCTCGGTCACAATCCCGCCGTCTGGCGCTTTGAACGCCATTACGCGCACACCATCGAGTGATCCAGCAGTCTTGATACGAATATCCCCCGGGCGCACGAACTTGCTGAAGTGCGCAAGATAATAGTAGAGGCCGGTGTACGTGACCTTCTTCGATCGCCGATGAATGATAACCACGGGGTGCTGAACGTTTGGGTCGGGGTTTCCATGAATCTCCGACACGGACCAAGGTCCGCCCTTCTCGTCCAATATCATGTTCCAGTAGATCCAGGCGGACGTATCAACCTCGAGATCGTTGAAGATCTGATTGCCCCAGTAATCACCGTCTTCAAAGTCGAAGCGTGGAAGGGGCATCGATTTGGGAGTGCCTGCATCGTAGGCATAGCACACTTCCGTCATCCATAAAGGCAGGTCCGGGTATAGACGATGCAGATTGAGGATTTTGTCCCAGTCTTTATTGTCATATCCGTGATAAGGCGCAACTGAGACGTACTCACGGGCCGCGGGATCATCGAGCACCAACGGATAATTGCGAGCTGCGTCCTCCCGGTCGGGCGCTTCGCTCAACATGATCTGAGTACGAATGCCTTCTTTCTTGAGAAGCGGGCCCACGTGATCTTTCAGCAAAGCGTCGATCTCGTTGTATGGAATTTTGGTATAGATATCCGGCTCATTGAACAGGCTTAGATAGTCGACGAATACGCCGTGTTTCTCGTACTCCTGGAGATAACGGAGATAGTAACGAGCCAGCGCATCGTAATATTGCGGATTCACATCTTGATTCTTGTTCACATCAACCAACATCCAGTCAGGCGGATAATCCATCGGAGCTTGCAAGACAAATTTACCGTAACGGCGCGCCAGCTTGATAAAAGTGATCAGCCCATTTGGACCGAGATCACGTGCTATAGAGAAGTGATTCATGGCGACGTCGCCACGCACGTCGTCATAGCTGTAGAAAGGCCCCGCTGACATGAAGTCCGTAGAGGCAATTACCGTCTTCATCGCGGAGAAGCCGGCGCCCTTCTCGGGGTCGAAGAGCGCGCGCAAAACCGACTCGCGTTGTTTGGGAGGCAATCTGTTGAGGCAGATGAGGCCAGCTTCCAAGAAAGAAGCCCCGAAGCCGTCGATCTTCTGGTAGGTGATGTCGTCACTGATCTGAAATGTCCCGGTGGAGGGATCTTGATCCTGCTGGAAATGAAGAACGGGTTGCGGAGTAAGGCGGTCCCCTGCTTTCGAGGACACAAACCGCTGAACGTCCTGCGCGACCGTTGCCGCGCGGGGCATCAAGAGGAACAAGACCAGGACGAAAGCGAGGTACCTTTTGCTCATTAGCGCTGTCTGAACCTCCTTTCGAAACGCTTGGCCAAATCTGGTATACGACAAGCATGTGCATGCCACGGTCTTCGTTTCGAGCTTAGAACAAGAATTTAAGAGCGACTTGTCCAATTCGAGCGGCCTGGGCGCTAGTCACGAATCCAAACAAAGTCCCATCTTGGATGTTGCCATCCGGATTGTTGAACTGGGCGTGGTTGAACACATTGAAGAACTCGAACCTGAATTGGAGAGACTTCGACTCCGTCAAATGGAAATCCTTCAGCAACGCCGTGTCGAAGTTGTTGAGTCCAGGCCCATAAAAGAAGCGCCGCCTGGTGCTGCTCAACTGCCCGAGGGCTTCAAAGCTGAATAACGATGTGTTGAAATACGGCGCGCAGTTGGGGTTGTTAATGCACTTGCGAGGATCTGCGCCGAGGTTCAGTGACCCCAAACCCGGCTGATAGACCGGCTCGTCGATGGTATTCGAATTCGGCCCAGTACCGGCGGTTCCTAGCAGCGAATTGTCGTCGTTCTCCATCATCGTCACGGGCAGGCCGGTGGTGAAGCGAGTGATTCCGGTTAGGATCCAGCCCTTGCTTATCCGGTTCGCTCTGAAAAGCTTGTCAAAAGGCAACTGGTAGCTGTAGCTCAACACAAAATTGTGGGTCATGTCGAAGGAGGATAGCGATCTACTGAGGCTTGGATTGATGGGATTGACTTGCTCGCCCAAGCCGGAAGACATGTCCAGGGATTTACTGTAAGTGTATGCCGCGAGCAGTTCGAGCCGCCCGCTCGTGTGTCGCAAGGAGGCTTGCAGCGCGTTGTAGCTGGAATTGCCAATGTTCGCATACCAGCCGAGACTCCCAAACGCCCCATTCGCGTTCGCCAGACCAGCCGGTGCAGGAGCATTCACCCCTTGATTTAGCGCACGGACCGTGCCGACCTCGGCATTCGGCCCACATAGGGTTGGGGACACATTGTAGAGGGCGAGGCACGCCTGGGGGTTGCTTGGATTGGCTTCGCGGTCAACCAGCAAATGCCTCCCTAGAGATCCTACGTAATTCACCGTAAGAACCGTGTTCGCGCCAAACTGCCGTTGCAGCGAAAATTGAAACTGTTGGGTGGAAGGCAGACCGTTGGTGTGCAGATACGTGGGCGCACTGCTAATGGGCTCATACGCGGTTGCCCAAGCGATACTTTTGTCTGGGTTCTTAGGGCTGACACCCAGCGGCGGTAACGGAGCCGGAAAATGCTGCCCTTCGTTATTTCCGGTAGAAAGATCCACGAACGGATCACTGAATTGAGGAGGCACCGGGCTGGTCCAGTAGAGTCCGAACGGTGGGTCGCCTATCACCAAATTGTTGGTCAGCTCTTCGATGGCCGTGTAGTAAATGCCATAGCCGGCTCGGATGCTCGAATTGCCAGGACCACCCAGTAGCTTTCGCAAAAATCCACTTTTTGCGTCGGGGGAATAGGCAAGACCGATGCGCGGGCCGAAATTTTTGTAGCGGGTGGGAGCGACGGTCGATGGAATTCCCGGATCGCCGGGAACTACCCATCCCAGCGGAGCGCCGGGGAAAGTAAGGGACTGCTCCCCAGGAACAAGCGCTTCCACTTCGTTGTTTTGCTCGTACCACGGCATACTGAATTCCCAGCGCAAGCCATAGTTCATCGTGAAGTTGGATGTCACGCGCCAACTGTCTTGACCATAGAGGCCAAGGTACTTGCTGCGATTGTGCTGGGGTAGCTGTTCGCCCTGCGCGTAACTGGTGGGAGCCCCAATGAGGAAATCGGCGAAGTCATTCCCCGTTTCCGTTCCAGTGAAAGTAAATTGACCGTTGTTGGCGCCGAAATTGTTCAGCGTGATCTGGTCATAGTGGAAGTTCGTCCCAACTTTCATGTTGTGCTTGCCAAACACACGGGAAAAATTGTCCTGCCACTGAAAAGTATTGTTGGTCTGGTAGTACCAGGTGTTGGGGACTCCCATAGTGAACTCGTTAAGTGTGATCGATGGGATTCCCTGAAATTGTGGCGACAAGGGGACGATGCCACCTTGGGGCCCATTCTCAGAAAACCCCAATGAGCTCAACGTGGGGCCCAGGCCTCCTTGCGGCACAGTGGGAGAAAACACATTCCGCAGGTAGCTAAAGCGGAATTCGTTGAAAGCAGCCCCCCCCGACAGGGCATTGGTGTCGCTCACATTGATTAACTGCGTGCGCCCTGCGGTGATGGCCGCAAAACCCGGCACGGTGGCGCCTAGAGAAGGGTAACCAGCATTCAGGTTGTAATCGTCGAAGAAATAGTAGGCGGAGAGATCACCCCAGTGTGTAGATCCATCCCCGCGAATCCCGAATTTGTCGTCGCGCAAGATTTGGTTTACCGACGATGTGGAGAAAGTATCTCCACCGGGCTGACTGGGTGTGGGGATGTATGTCAGAAGATTGTTAGCCGGGATGGAAAAGTGGCCACTAGGGATGGTCGCGTTGGGAAAAACACACCCGGTAGTCGGATCATTGCTCGTGCAGTTGGAACCATAGGGAGTTCCTCCACCCGCGCTTGTAGTCGTCCCTGGGATGATCGTCGCCGCAGTGTAGTAGTACGGCTCACCGGCAGTGACCGCATATCCCAACTGCCCCATGAGAACAGTCGCCCAAGGGTTTGGACCGGCACCACTGTTCACGGTGGACGCAACCGTAACTCCATTGACGTCGACAGTAGTAAACGGGCCCTCGGGATTCGCTGCAGTGATGAGATCCGAGAAATCGCCGCCCCGCTCCAGCGTCGAAGGCACAGAAACTAACCCATTATCCTGCCCTTGGGTTTGGCGCGTACCCTGATAGTCCACGAAATAAAAGACTTTGTTGTGGACAATCGGCCCCCCGATTGTGCCGCCGAACTGATTTTGACGGAAGGCGCCGCGTGTTGGGGAAAAGAAATTGCGCGCATCCAGACTCGTGTTTCGAAGGAACTCAAAGAGGTCGCCGTGTATTTGGTTGGTGCCCGATTTCGTGACGGCGTTGATTTGGCCACCACTGTAGTTGCCATATTCCGCGTCGAAGTTGCTGGTGAGGATTCGGAACTCGGCGATGGAATCGAGGTTGGGGATGACCGCGGCGCCATTGTTCGTTCCTTCCTCGACGTTGCCGCCATTTACCATAAAACCATTGGCGTCTTCCCGTCCCCCGCTGACCGACAAACTGCCCGGATTGAGGCTGCCGGAAGGCGACGTGGCGCCATACTGTCCCGAAGAAATCGGGACGACTCCGGCTTGAAGCGCGAAAAGGTCGGTGTAACTGCGGCCATTCAGCGGAATCGTGGTCATCTTCGTGCTTCCGATTACTTCGCCCAGTTGCGTGTTCTCGGTCTCCACGTGGGCCGCGGAACCAGAAACCACAACGTTTTCCGACACCCCTCCGACCTGAAGTGTTACGTCCACTCGCAGGGCAGCATTTACCTCGATAGCTATGCCAGTTTGCTGGTAGCTCTTGAAGCCGCTACTTTGAATCTTGAGGTCGTAGTGCCCGGGACTAAGGGAAATAAAAGAGTAGTGTCCGCCGGAATCCGATTTCACTGTTTGCTCTACTCCGGTTTCGGTGTTGCGGGCAGTAACCTCCGCTCCTGTGATCACAGCTCCACTGTTGTCCGTTACGATTCCCGAAATGCTACCGGTTACCCCCGCATGTGCACTTTGAAAAGTGGATAAGCAGAACAAACCAGTAAGTAGCGCCGACCAGGCAATTGCACGCAACTGGGTTCGCGATCCATGGTCGGAATCTCTTCTGACGGATGAGGCCATTCGTTTATTTGGCATAGCGGCTCTCCCGTGAGCTTTATGCGTGGGTGAAAAAACTTCTTTACACTTACTTCATTACCTGAAATAATTATCTCTTTATGTCCCGACATTTACGCCTATTAATTCACTTATGTCAAGAAATATTTGCCGGTTTCCTGCGGTCCGGCAAGATTGCATACCGGCAAGTTCGGGCTTCCTATGAGAGGACTATGGATGGTGAACACGACACGTCTGGAAGGGGCGCAGGCTCGAAATCCTGAATCCAAGTCTTTCAAGAACGAGTGGAACGTTCTGCAGCTCATTCATGCGAAGCGCAACATTTCGCGAATTGAGCTGTCAAGGCAGACTGGCCTGAGTGCGGCTTCCATTACCGCCATTGTCCAAAATCTGATCGGCAAGGGGTTGGTTGTAGAATCCGGTCACAAGTCGACTGCTCTTGGACGAAAACCTGTTTCTTTGAGCCTCCGCGAAGACGCCGGATTCCTTGTCGGAGTGGACTTGGGATCCTTTTATACACGAGTAGTAGTCACGGATATCAGAGGCGCTCTGGTCAACAAACAAGAGTTCGAAACTGGAATGCCAGACGGCCGCGATTCGGTTCTCTCCAGAACCTTGAAGGCGATCCACAAAGCAATCGATGATTCCGGAACACCGAGAAATGCTTTCAAAGGGATCGGAATCGGACATTCAGGCGTGATCGATGTAAGCAAAGGCTTAGTACTATCCTTCCCTCGCCCCGGTCAGATGGCCGAATGGAAAAATGTCCCGCTCCGAGACATCCTTGAGCGCGAATTTGGCGTGCCCTGTCTGCTTGAGGACAGCGTACGAGCGATCGCGACGGCGGAGAAGCATTTTGGCCTTGGAGCAGGTCTGAACGATTTCATATACGTCGACGTAGGAATGGGGATCGGCGCCGCGATTTTTCTGGATGGAAAACTGTACCGCGGATCTGGCGGCAGCGCGGGCGAATTTGGTCATATGACAGTCGATGAACATGGCCCACTGTGTTGCTGCGGCAATAATGGGTGCTTGGAGACCCTAGCTTCTTGTGGGGCCATTATTCAATCAGTGAAAAGCGCTATCGAAAAGGGAGTGGATTCGAAGGTTCGAGAGTTAGCGCAAGGAGATCTGAACCGGATCAGTATTGAGATGATTGGGCAGGCTGCCATGGAAAGTGACAGCCTGTCCTTTCGCGCTTTGCATGAGGCAGTGTCACACATCGCCGTAGCTTTGGCTGACGTTGTGAACCTACTGAATCCGCACGTTCTCATCTTTGGAGGAGCCTTATTCCGTTCCGCCCCTGATTTGTTCCTGGAACCTTTGAAACGCACCATAAAACAACGGGCGCTAGAAAAATCAGCGAACGAAGTGCAACTAAAGATCTCTACTTTGGGGAGCGAAGCGGGCGCCCTCGGAGCCGGAAGATTGATTTCCGAAATCGTGATAGAGAGACTCTACCTAGCGGAACTTAGAATGAGTTCTGGCTAGCGGTCATCACAATCGATTGATCGGTTGCGGGATGACGGGTGAACCAGGATGCCGGGTCAGAAGTCAGCTTCTGGGACATCTCGCCGTGTTAGGAAAAAGAAACGCCTTATGGAACAGTGACCCAGCACGTTCGGTGAGGCATACTTCTCGACTGGAGCAAAGAGGTGTGATCGGCCGCCAGTCAGAAAGGTTTGAGAATCGGCGACTTACCCGACCGCGAGCTCTCAGCCCCCGATCTTACCCAGACCCAACCAAGCGGACGCCCAAATTGAAGAAAAAATCCGCCGACGCGCATATGAGTTGTATCAAGAACGTGGCCGAGTGAATGGAAGCCCAACAGATGACTGGCTGCAAGCAAAGCAGGAAGTGTTGAGCCGCAAAGCGCGAGCGGGCAACAGATCGTCTTAATCATTTCTCGTCTGTACTTCGCGGCGAAAAGGAACAACTCCAGAGTTGGCGAAAACCGCTGATCATTGAGTGTAACCGGGATGTTACGTCAACCATCCTCTTAAGGCGGCACCGCCGTCCGTTTCCAAGCGCCGTTTGTTCGGTTAGCGGGTCAGTCTGATTTCCACAGACTAACGGAAATGGAGGACAACCACTGCGTAAATGATGGCGATTGACCAAAACCAAAGGAATATTCCTGCGCAACGAATGTACGTGGGGTACTGAGGCTTCATGGGTATGCTTGAAAACGGAGACCTTGCGAATTTCGTTTTCGCGTTCTTCCGTCCCCACGTCACCAGCATGCCCGTCCTAAATATGCACAGCCAACCACAGATCGCAAATCCGAGAATCATTACCACAAACCAGATAGCTTTGAATATTGTCATGCATACTCGAAGCGACGCGCCGATTATCCATCTGTGCCAGCGGAGCGTCAACATCTCGGAACATTGAGCCGAACGAAGACCGAGCCGTCCTCTATCTCTTCTAACATGTCCGACCATATGCCTCAGCCGGAGCGGATCGCAATGTCACGAAGAGCGATCAGGAAGGCAATCGCCGCCGCTCCCACTTACCTGGTGACGACCCTCGTTGAGAGGTCGATGGGGCGTGTTTACGACCTGCCAAAAATCTTCGCCGCTACGGTGCAAGCAGCCAAAACGGTGTAGAATGGCTGACATTTTCCAGCCCCGAAGGAAGTTTCGATTCTTCCTGGCTTCGAGCGCCGCTCAAACACAAATCTCTGAGGAGGCACCATGCAACGAAAGATGAATTTTTGCTTTTGCGCTGCACTGACATGGATTTTCTGCTTGATGATATCCGCTTTGATGAGTGGTCAGGTGCGGAAGGCAGCGCCGGTTGGTGGCAATCTTCTGCCGGACGGTTTCTACATTACGCCGACCGCTGCGCCCGGCTCGATTTTCCAGAAACTGCCTACCGGGCTGCGGCCTGACGGCTCCGCCAATGCAGATGGTGCGGTGAACACTGCACTCAGTCCGGACGGTACCGCATTACTGATCTTAACCACAGGCTACAACACAGGCTTTAACACCCAAGGGCCGGATGGGACTCCGATATTATGGGCCGCCCTCGATCCGCTCACCGGCATGCCGTCGTCAACCACCACACCAAATGCGGAGTGGGTTTTTATTTTCGACGTGCGCGGCCCAAAACCGGTGCAGAAGCAATTAATCAACATTCCCAACACCTATCATGGATTGGTCTGGGATCCTTCGGGCACGCGCTTCTATGCTGCCGGAGGCATCGATGACCGCGTCGAGGTCTGGAAGACGACTACCACAGGAGCCAGCGCCGACGGAATCTACGCGGCAGATGCTCCATTCGTACTGTTGAACCACAATACCCCAGCCGACGTGCCGGTACAGGAGTTTCCGACTGGCGGGTTGTTCAAGAACACGCCCATCAACGACAATCCGTTTGCTTTAGATATGTTTATGCCGTTCAGCGCGCTCGCAGCTGGGTTGGCGATCAGTCCTGATGGCAAGACCTTGTATGTGGCCAACTATCAGAACGATTCGCTGTCAGTCATAAACACGGCGACGCGAGCCGTAACCAATGAAATTGTCTTCTTCGCGCCGGGCCAGACCACGGCGGTCGGCGAAATGCCCTACTGGCCGGTCGTATTATCGAATTCCGCGGGCGCGCCGGTTAAGACGTATGTCAGCAGCCAGCGCGACGGCCAGGTGCTGTCCGTGAGCCCCTCGGGCACGTTCAAGGTGATCAAGGTTGGAGGCGAACCGAACCGCATGATTCTATCCGCGGATCAACTTCGGCTCTATGTCGCCAACGGCGATCTGGATGAGATCGAGGTGATCGACACCACGAAGGAGGTTGAGAGCAGCCGAATCTCCGTGGCTCGTCCGGGCTACAAATACAAGGGATCAAACCCCAACTCCCTGGCGCTGGGCCCTCATGGCCGGCGACTTTACGTTACGCTGGGCGGTGAAAATGCCGTGGCGGTTATCGACGTGGCGTCTCAGAAATTGCTCGGCCGCATTCCGACCGGCTGGTACCCCAGTTCGGTAACGGTGAGTGCCGATGGCAATACCTTGTACGTGGTGAATATGAAATCCGATGCCGGCCCCAACCTGGAATATCGATCCGACTGTCCCGGCACTGGCATACCGCCGCAGTATGTACACCTTCTCTGCCCACCGCCGAATCCAACCTCTCGCAACGAGTACATTCTCGCACTGTTGAAGGCTGGCTTTCTCACCATTCCCGTGCCCGACGCCAATACCCTGAGCTACCTCTCGGAACTCGTCGACGCTAACAATGGATTCCTTAACCCTCACCAGGATGCGATGATGGCGTTCCTGCACGATCACATCAAGCACGTGATCTTCATTCAGAAAGAGAACCGTACCTACGATCAGGTGCTTGGCGATCTGAAGCAGGGCAACGGCGATCCGAGCCGGGTACAGTTCCCGCAGCCCATCTCCCCCAACCATCATCGTCTGGCGACGCAGTTCGCGCTGCTTGACAATTTCTACGACGCTGGAGATGTAAGCGGTGATGGCTGGAACTGGGACATGCAAGGCCACACCAACGATGCCACGGTCAAGAACGTGCTCGTCGGCTATGGCAATGCAAACTTCAACATACCGTTCGACTGGAACGGCAATCCGCGGAATATCGGCATCGCCGTACCCGACAAGACAAGCGGAACTCCGAGTCCGAGCACGGTCCGCATTACAACGCTGTTCGATCCGACTGGCAACTCTTCCATCGAGCCTGGGACGAAGGACATTACTGCCTCCGAAGGCGCTGATGATCTCGACCCCGATGCGCTCGGTGGCTATATCTGGGACTCGGTGTTGCGGGCCGGCCAGACGGTGCGCCACTATGGTCTTTACGCCGACGAGAATTATTATGTCGTCCCGTCCGCGGGATACCCGCTCTACTTGCCCATCGTGCGCGATGCCTTCGCGCAGAAGGCGGTGCAGACAGTGCCGGGACGTCCTTCTCTCAAGGATCACACCGACATCTACTATCGGGGTTGGGACCTGGATACTCCCGATCAGTACCGCTTTGAAGAGTGGAATCGCGAATTCAATGAGTATGTGAAAAACGGCAATTTGCCCAACTTCGAAGTTGTCGATTTCATGAACGATCATTTCGGCAACTTCACCTCGAACATCGCGCATCTGGAAAATCCGCTGGCGCAGATGGCGAGCAACGACTACGCCCTGGGCCGCCTGATCGAGGCGGTGTCCAACTCTCCGTACTGGAAGGACACGGCGATATTTGTGGTGGAGGATGACGCCCAGAACGGCCCGGATCACGTGGATGCGCATCGTTCAACGGTGTTCATAGCTTCTCCCTACACCAAAGGCCAGTCCGTCATCCACACCAATTACAACTCTACCAATGTGTTGCGCACGATCGAGGACATTCTAGGAGTGAATTACCTTGGCCTCAACGATGCCAATGCTCTTCCGATGTCGGACGTGTTCAGCAGGGAACCGAACCTGCAACCCTATGTCGCACCCATCCCGGGTATTCTGTGCGAGCCTCCGGTGGACCCGACTCTTGTTCCCGAATGCAAGAACCCCGCAGGCCGGCCGATCACTGCCGCGGTCAAGCCGCTTCACGACGGCGCGTGGTGGGCGCAGGCGACGAAGGGTTTTAACTTCAGCCATCCCGACATGGTCGATTCCGATTTATTCAACCGGATTCTTTGGAAAGGGATCATGGGAAACGACAAACCTTACCCTGCGCCCCCGGTCCAGCAGGCCACGCGAGAATCGGAGGCGGTTGACCGCGATTGATCCGCGATAGGACCGTCGCTCTACAAACACCGCGAAAGACAAGCGCGAGGCGGGCTGGTTGGCGGCATGGCACCGGCCCTCCTCGCCTTGTGCTGCGGAGGTCCGAGTTCTTAGAATAATGGCTCCGAAGATACCCCTACCTAGGTAGGGGCGTATACCCTCGCTCCTGTGTGAAAAGAAACATTCCGAAAAAACGGCTGGACCTCGTAGCGCTGAAGGCAGCTATCGGGCAGATGCGAGCAGAGTATGCCTTCAGTGAGCGACGAGCGTATGAGAGCCGGCGTTCGGATGAACGGTTGCGGACGCGGCTGGCGAAGCTGGCGCGGGAGAAGCCGCGCTTCGGTATCGGCGATTGCATGTGTTGCTGCGGCGAAGGGGAGAAGGAGTGAACCACAAGAGACTCCATCGGATCTACCGCGAGGCGGGGCTAATGATTCGGCGGAAGAAGCGCAAGCATTGTATGCGAGTCGGGCAACCGTTGCGGAACTGGACGGCGGCGAATCAGGAGTGGGCATTGGATTTTGCGCACGAGCAGTAGCGTGTGGACGAGCGATCCGGGTGTTGAGCGTAGTCGATGCGTACACGCGGGAGTGTTTGGCCTTGGAAGTAGATACGAGTTTTGCGAGCCGGAGAGTGACGCGGGTGCTGGAGGCGATTGTGGCGGAGCGGGGACAACCGCAGGCGATTCGGTGCGACAACGGGCCGGAACTGACGAGCCGGCATTTTTTGGCGTGGTGCCTGGAGCGATGAAGGATTCTCACCCCGTTACATGAAAATTGCTGGGCGCTGGCGTGATCATGAGCGTTGGGCCATTCTTCGAGAACAATTCGTAAGAACAAGCGGCGGATAACTGTTGGGAACAGGCCATAGCGCTCAGCATGCAGGTCAGGCCACGTCCTCCGCTAGGAATTTGGCGACAGAACGGACCGGCTTCAGCTTTGCTGTGCACTCAGCCAGTTGCCGGATCGAAAACCGAGCTGCTTGACACCCTTCACTCGGCTGATGCCCGCAGCCAACTCGGGACTCAGCAAACCTGAGTCGGCGGCTTCGTGAGCCAGGCGGCGCACGGCTGCGAGCTGTTGGTTGATGGTGTTCGCGGCCAGACCTCTTGACTCAAGGTACATGCGGTAGCGCACGACTACGATGCGGTTGAAGGCCAACCGAGGCTCAGAGCAGTACCAGGCGATGAATTGGTCGATGGCGTACTCGTAAACGCGGCGCGAGGCTGGCGAGCCGAGGCTGTTGAGCACCGCCAATTTGCAATGATCCAAATCTGGAAGCCGAAGCACTCGGCGACGATAATTCGGCTTGATTCTGTGTTTGCCCATGGCGACGGCCTCCCATGCCGCAGTTTTGGAACTACGGCAAACCGTCTTGGTGATGCAAGCATTAGGAGACTACGGATTGGGACGATTTGAGCATTTGAGCGCTATCGCCTGGTTACGACAGTCATTGCAGGAGGTGCATCAATGTGAGAGATAATCCTTCGGAGGTGCAGGAGGAAAGCATGGTGGTCTCCAGTTTGATCACGGGACACATCAATGGCCCGGTCACTTGGCGAGAAGTCGCTATGCTAGCGATCGTAGTTGCAGTGCTCTACTACTGCAAGCGCCGATACAAATATTAGGGCCAATCTGTTTGTGCTGTTAGAGTCGCTCAACTGGCGAGACATCGCCATTTAACTCGTAACCTAACGGTTACAAGTGTTAACGCCCTGTTTGCATCAGTTGCCCTTTGAGGATGCACTCATATTACGCAACTCTTCTCGGATCGCTAGAAGACGAAACCTTCTCAACTGATTCGTATCGGCTTCCGCTTTGGTGTGATGCCTATGCGATCGGTATACCTCATTGTCGTGCTGAAGCGTGGCGATCTCATCTCTCAGCTTTACAATTCGTTGCTGAGTGAATGCGTCCACAATTGGAGCCTCGCCGGATTCGGGGTTTTCTGTGATCGGACGCACAACAGCGGGATCGCCTGGCCAAGCGGCTGTTGCTCCTCATGGATCAGGACAAGGCTGGCAAGGCCTCCAAGCAAGAGTTCATGATTGCGCCTGAGTCGGGCACCCATTGGTTCAGACGTTTCACCCTCAGGGCGGAGGCACATACTAACCGGTGCTCTTCCAGGTCGTACCTGGCGTTCTCCATATCGACGTTTCTCTTGGCTGCAAGTTCTGTGCTCACCCGATAATAGGCAGCGGAACGGGCTTCGATGTACTTGCTCAGCCTGGATTCAAAAGCTTCTTCCAGATTCTTGCACTTTAAGCAGTCCATGGGTACCCCTCCAGCGCTTCTGTATGCGCGTGGGCAGTGGTGGAGGTGGACTCCTCTATCGCTGCTGCTGTGTAAAGATCTCCTGCTCGGCTCGGAGCAGTCCTGCTGATCCTGTTCGGCTCGTAGCCAGTTCTGCTCGTCCCGTTCGGCTCGCAACCAATCCTGCTCGTCTTGGCCAGGTTCACGACCACGGCTTCCGTACATCTCGTAGAGAGCATTGGGCTCGATCATGGTCAACCTCTAAGTGCTGTGGGCTAAGGGAACGTACTTCAGATGGACTGACTTAGTTCAGAGAATCTGAACGAGGAGAGGACTTCACTCACTTTTAATCGTACGCGCAATTCTCACGCGCGTCAATTTGGATGACCGCTTGCGGCAACTCTCGATCTCGTCTTTGTTGGCGTAAAATCCCCATTACGCTCATTGCCTCGGCCCACGAGCTGACCGCTGACACAGTGAACTGTCCAGAAACGGGCTTTGGGGGAGATCAATGGCCATCTCCGCGAAGTCGACTTGTGGCCCGTTAGGCTATCCACTGAGCTTTCGGATTGCCCGCAATTCACCCGGAATCGGCCGCAAGAGTATCGACTCTCACGTCCATTCACACAAAATCCGTCTTCAGCCCGACTCGAACGATGCCAGCTTCGAATTGCTCACACGGTCCGAACAGCCGACCGTAGTTCTCCATTCTCCGACACTCGACAAAATGCTATTTTGTCGAGGATTTTGCGTGCGCAGCACCGGTTCGGCCTTGCCGTGGTTTTCATCTGAGGCTTCCTTCGAGCCTGGCATGATCGAGCGGGACTCGAGGATTTTGTCCGTGATGCGAAGCAAGAGTCCCCCGCCCGAAGGCGGCGCTGCCCCTCTTCATTTGCAAAACCACAAAAAGGAAACAATCTAGTAGGATTGTTTCCTTTTTGCGGTGGCAGCGACCAAGGATCCGGGCGGACGGGACTCCTTCTACGTCTGGCAGAAGAAGCGCACGAGGTGAAATCCCAAGTTGCCGAAGAGCGGCAACTCCAATCGTGCTGATAACGGACGGCCAGAGTACGGCGCTAGAAATTGTTGAGGCGAACGCCTTCTAGCGCCCTTGGCTTCGGTTGGTCATTTTATGGTCAGAAAATCCGGCTCCTTGATAGAGGGCGGAGAGTGACCGATCTAGTGGAAGTTATTGAAAACATGGTGGCCAGGGACGGAGTTGAACCGCCGACGCCAGCCTTTTCAGGGCTGCGCTCTACCACCTGAGCTACCTGGCCACATTCGAAGCCCGCTAATCGCGCGCGGGCGGCGAGCATTGTTCGCTTCACGCCGATTGTTGCGGGGTAGCAACCGTACGAAACTGCTCATTGAACGTGCGCGGAACGTTGTTGATTATAGCAACGTCGGTGAGTTCACTCAAACGCAACTAACGGCGTGGCAAGTTCTGGGTTCGAACAAAAGCGGCGGGCGTTACAGCTGACCCGCCGCTCTGAATCATTTTCCGAGGTTGTCAAGAGCGAGTTGATTGCCGCTCGCGTCGAGACGAAATCGATCAGTGAGCCGACGCCAGATCGGTTCCAGGTGTGAACGAAACACCTCGCAAGACTTCTCCGAGGCCGGCCTCACGAATCGTGAAGAAGGGCTCGTAAAGTGCGACGGTCGGGTCTGTAGTTCTGCAGCCAATCGAATATAGCAACCAGTTTATTGGGATCCGCGCCCAGATCACCGTTCCCACTAACGGTGGAGGTTACGGCCCAGATGGTGGCGAAGCCGTCATCGCCTACGGTCCCGGTAATGTTGCGGAGGCCGTCGGTTGCCGGCGCCCAGGGAAGGCCCGTCCCGGGGTTGGTGCCGGTCGGATAGTTGGGAACCGTGTAAGGCACTCCGAGATTCAGTCCCGTTTGCAAGGTGTAGTCCAGATTCCACGTTTTGGTGGATGAATTGAAAATCCACTTCTGCAATCCAGCCCTAGTTTGAGCAGCGTCCGCAAGTTGCCAAGACGCTAGCATCCTGTGATTACGCTATCGTTACGCCATCATTAAAAATTATCCTCAGGCTGGAGAACGTTCTTGGAAGAGAGGTTTTGAAAGTACATCTCTGAGGCATCACCCGTTCGGAAGCAATTCGGTCGGCGGTGACGGGAGTTCGTTCTGTTATATCCTCTTTGGATTGGCACTTCATCTAGCCCGTTTTTTGGAGTAGGCTGGGACGTTAGTGACGTCAGGGAGGAGGTTCCCATGGCACAGAACATTCCAATTGCGGTAGGGCGGAGCGCTTCGACAGTGTCGATTTTGTGGGGCGTTTTGCTGGTCATTCTCGGCATAATGGCGATCGGCGCGCCATTTCTGGCGGCCGTGGCGGTGAACGCGGTGATCGCCTGGCTGATTATTGTCGCGGGCATCGTTCATCTTGTGCTCGCCTTTCACGCGCACGGGGCGGGCAGCGCGATCTGGAGGGTGCTGGTGGGCTTGGCATATCTAGCTTTCGGCGGATACATGATTGTCCATCCGGTGCTGGGCGTGGCATCGCTGACGCTGGTACTGGCTGCCCTGTTTGTGATCGAAGGCGTGCTGAACTTGATGCTGTACGCCAAGATGCGTCGACTGCACGGATCGAGCTGGGCGCTGATCGACGGAATCATCACGCTCCTGGTGGGAGTGATGATTTATATGCAATGGCCTTCGAGTTCGGTTTGGGCGATCGGCATTCTGGTCGGGGTCAGCCTGATGATCAGCGGCGCCACCCGGATCGGGATGACGTTGGCCCTGCGCCGGGCGATGACAGCGCCGGAGGGCACGAGATTAGCGGCATAGTCCGAGTTGAGATTGAGATGGTCAATGGCCCACTCTGCGACCTCGCCCAGGGCTGCTTTCTCAAGGCGAGGTCGTCAGCATATCTGACTCTACTTCCAATCGAGTTGCCTCGGAATGCATACATACGTTGCGAATGGCTTCGTATCCAGTGCGGTAAATTTCATCATGCCCAGGGTCAGCCCAGAGCTGATTGACAGGCCCGGCACATAAGACTAGAGTTATAGCTGAGGTGGTTACCACCTTCTCCTCATTTCAGGTTCCCTGAACTAAGTCAGCCCATCTGAAGTCGTCTCTCTTAGCAACCCCAACCCTAAGGAGGTTGCCTATGTTTGCACGTCATGTCTCTATCCATCTGAAATCGAATATGTTGTCCGATTACACGCGAGCATTTGAGAAAGACGTCCTGCCTTTACTTCGTAGACAGAATGGCTTTAAGGATGAAATCACCTTCGCCGGTCCTGGCGGTGTTGATGTGACCGCGATCAGTCTGTGGGAAAACAAGAACGATGCCGACGCTTACAACACCAATACCTATCCGCAAGTGTTGAAGACGCTGGCAAGATTTATCGAGGGTACGCCCCAGGTTCACACCTCTGACGTTGTCACCTCGACCTTCCAAAAGCGTGAACTCGTGGCAGCGTAGAAGACACGCTGAGTTTGTTGGGCACGAGGAGGCGGAGTTGCTTCCGCCCTCTCGTACCACCAAACGGGATGCACTCGATCGTGCCAGGAGGGCCATCATGCACCTAGCGATGCAAAACGCGGAAACTATCAATCGTCTGGTAGAACAGGGCGAATTCCTTCTGCAGAGCTTCCATGATGAGCACCAGAGAGACCCCGCGGGAGTGGAAACTGAGTTCGCGCGTGGCGAACTGATGGGTTGGCGCAGCACGTTAGACACTCTGTACCGGGATTACGCGGAAGACATCGTGAACCGTGTTATCGCCAGGACACGCTTGACCATTCCCGACGGCGAAGTCCCAAGCGGTGCCGCTTATGCCTATTGAGGCCATCCTGCACGAAGTTGAGCAGTTGCACGACGTCAGCGAGCGTCTGGCGATACTGGCGGAGCAACATCCGCCTGTATCAGAGGCGCTCATGACGATCTCGGGAAGCGTTCGCAACACCGCCACAATTTTGGGAGTGCTGGTCGCGACAAAAATGGCTAGACCGATCTGACTGGAAGCCGTCTCACGCAGGGCACATGACCTTCTCGCTGGGACAGACGGCGGCCTGAATTAGCGGGCGGTCTTATGCTCTTGTGGGCTTGGTTCTCGGGTGATCGGCGCAGACATGCAACGCAAAGTCTTTGTCGCGCTGCAACTCAAAGTTGCGCATCATCTCATCGAAAGATTTGCCAGCAGGCGAGCCGGGAGAGTTGAAGATCCAAGCGCATTCTGAACAACCAAAACCCTGAAAACGGGGTTGCTCAATCCATACCAGCTTCCGGCTCATGTGTCGGTGCGTCCCAATGTCATCTGACCGCCTGCCGGGTAACTGCGGCAGCGAACTCACTGATTGCCAGCAGAAAACCGTCACCCAGTTCGGAGGTGCCGGGAGATGCGTAAGAGAACGAAGATACATGCCGAAATCGGGGTGGTCTGTCGGGCATCCTACATACCGGGCGCGATGCTCGCGGTCGCGGCATCGACGCCAATGTAAGATACCCTACCGAAGGTTCGGGTTGGGAACCTGTATACTCCGCCGGTTAGCGCGAATAAGCAAAATTTCTGTTTCAAATACTACGGCGGGCGAGTTCGTCCCCGCGTCCCGGAGGTTTATCAGTTTCTCGCTCGTGGCACGCAAGGATCTCCAAATCGTGCAGTCTGGCGAGCGGACGAATGCCGCGGGAAAGCCAGTCGGCAACAAAATCCTTCTATCGATCTCCGACAGCGAGTACAACTCCCTTCGGCCTCACCTGGAATACGTTCGCTTGCCAAACCATCTAGTCCTGCACGAGGCAGGTGCAAGGCTGGAGTTTGCGTACTTCCCGAATCGAGGCTTGATTTCTCTTGTAGTCGTAATGAAAGATGGAAAGACCGCCGAAGCTGGAGTAGTAGGCAATGAGGGCTTTACCGGAACACCGGCGGTCGTTGGCCTGAGTAGGGGCCCGCTGCGGGCGGTGATACAGGTCACGGGGGATGGATTTCGGGTCAAGGCTGGAGCTTTGCAACGAACGCTGGAATCCGCTCCACAACTGCAAGCCCTGTTGAACCGCTATGCTGCAATTCGGGGTATGCAGGTTGCACAAACAGCCGCGTGTAACCGGCTGCACGATATTAAGCAGCGCTTGGCGCGGTGGTTGCTGATGACTCAGGACAGAGTGGATTCAGGGGCGCTACCCATCACGCATGATTTCCTCGCAACCATGCTAGGGACGGACAGGCCTACCGTGAGCCTGGCCGCGGGTGTTCTGCAGAAGAAGGGTCTCATCGAGTACACGCGTGGCGCAGTGAAGATCGTGAACCGCAAGAAGCTTGAAGACTCTGCCTGTGAGTGTTACGGGGTTATCCGGCAGTACGATGGCGAGCTGGGCTTGAAATAATTCCGCGAGTGGAGATTCGCCCAGTTGGTTCTGCTCCTTCAGTGGGAACAACTCAAACTATTGCGCGCGCTTGTCGTTCTCGGAGATTTTAACGGTGCAATAGGAGACCATTCTCCGATGCATGTGGGCCACCTATGCGGGTAAGGGCCAGCTTCCGAAGGACATAGTTAGACGTGCACTCACGGTCCCTCGGGAAACGTCGCCCACCGCTTTCAGCCTGCGAATAGTCGTGTTCTGCTCAGACGGTAAACTAACTAGCCAACCCTGGCCAGATTCTCTTTCCGGGCTGCATCAGCCTCTTCGGCATGCGCCAATGCCGCTGAAAGCGCCAGCCCCTCCGCTTTAGCAATCGCGCGCGTCGCCACTGGTTTCAACCACAGCAATGCCATGAAAGCGGCGGTAATGTCGCAGGCGATCATGACGTAGAACACAGGGATCCACGAGCCTGTCCTCAGCATCACGTAGGCGGCGACCGGAGCAGCAAAGATGGCTGCCGTACCTTTCGCCGTGTAGACGATGCCGTAGTTCGTGGTAGCCCATGTCCTACCGTACAGGTCCGCTGTGAGCGAGGGGAACAGTGAGAAAATCTCGCCCCATGCAAAGAACACCAAACTTGACAACAGGACGAACATCACCGGCCGGCCGATGGTCTGCAGCCATGCAAATACCGCAATCCCTTCGATCAGGAAGGCGATAAACATGGCGTTCTCGCGGCCAATGTGATCGGAGATCCAGCCCCACAGGGGACGGGTTACTCCATTTACGATGCGGTTTAGCTGGATCGCAAGAATCGCAGCGGACAGGCCCCACGCAATGATGACCTTATCCACTTTGTAGAAACCGGCAATCTCCTTTAGTTGTGAAGTGACTACCAGGCCGCCGAACGCTACCAGCGTCATCATCACGTAAATGAGATAAAACGATGGCTGCTTCAGCATCTCGAGCCACGTCATGTCACTCTTCGCTTGATGGAGTCTAGCGACAGGCTTCCAGGCCTTGGGCAGCCAGCCCTTCGGTGGTGCCACGATAAACATCGCCGCAGCAGTCACGATGATGCCCTGGATGAAACCCCAAACAATGAACGCATGCTGATAGCCGGAAACTTTGATCATTTTCTCGATGGGAGCAACCGTGACTGCGGTGCCGATACCATAAGCGCCGGACACAATGCCCGCACAAAGTCCGCGGTGGTCGGGAAACCATTTCAGCACGTTGCCGGTGCAGCCGCCATAAACGGCGCCGGCGCCGATTCCACCGATCGCGTACCAGATGTAAAGGCCAGTGGTGGTGAGGGAGTAGCCGGAACCGATCCAGCCCGCGCCCACCAGCAGGCCGCCGATGCCAATGACCAGCCGCGGCCCGAGACGATCAATCAGGTAACCTTCGAAGGGGACCAGCCAGGTTTCACAAAAAATGAATGCGGCAAATGCGATTTGCACCGCGGCCAGAGTTGCGTGCAGATTTGAAGTTAAGGGTTTAGTGAAAAGCGTCCAGGCATATTGAAGATTCGCGATTGCCATCATCGCGACTATGCAGGCGCACATTTGAACCCAGCGGTTAACGATCTTGGGTTCGGTACTGGCAAAAGAGGTCACATTCGTGGCCATAGCATCCTCCTGGGAAATAGTCAGAGTTGTTTTTGAGTTCTCGCTAAACACTCCGGGGCGGAATGTATCCGGTAAATAAAGATCCCGCCCCTTTACGGGGCGGGCTCAATTACTCAGCAGTTTCAATGTCCTTCTGGAGCGGGATGATTCCCGGCACCAGCCACTTGTTCCACATGTCATCGATTTTGCTTTGGAAGTAATCGATATCCTCATCGATGAAATGTGCGAACCTTCCCTGCTTAAGCAAGTAATCACGCACCGGCAGACGTTTGAATCTGCCGTTCGCAATCTGTTCGGTCTTGCCGTAGAGCTTCAGCTTGCCGTTCTCGACCTCGTACAGAGGCCAAATGCCGGTGTTGACGGCCAGTTCGCCGAGCTCGAAAGAAAGCACTGGATCGAAATCCCAACCTTTCGGACAGGGATTCAGGCAGTGAATGAAGGTCGGCCCGCCGATCGACAGCGCCTTGCGAACGCTGTTCATTGCCTGCAGCGGGTATGAGGTGGAAATGGTTCCTACATACTTCACTGTGGGATGGCCAACCAGCATCAACGGCGCCATGTTCTTTTTCCAGCGGTGATTCATGATCCGCTTTACTTTTCCTGGCGTGCTGAACGAGGTATTAACGCCATAGGGCGATGTCCCGGAAATCTGGATATCGGTGTTGGCATAGGACTCGTTGTCGTACATCAGGATCAGCAGGTTGTAATCGGGGTGGCACATGGTGGCTGAGATTGCTCCCAGACCCATGTCCGCGCCGCCGCCATCGCCGCAGAAAGCGATGACGTTGATGGGCTCATCCTTCATGACGCCCTTACGCATCTGGACGCGGAATGCTGCCGCCGCTCCCAACGCGCTTGAGCCTGAACTGCCCAGCTGTGTATGCATCCAGGGGACGCCCCAGGGAGTGGCGTAGTAAGAAGTGTTAGCCACGTACATGCACCCAGTACTTCCCAGAACAATCGTTCTGGGACCCGCGGCCTTCGCCATCAATTTCATGATTTGCGCAGACTCGCAGCCCTGACAGGTGCGGTGGCCGGACGTATAGTATTCCTCGTGTGGAACCTTCTTGACTCCTTTGAAGGCTTCCAGTTCTTGCGTCGGTTTTTCATCTACAAATGTGCTCATGATTGTTTGTCCTTTCCGGCTATGAATAGCGCCATAGGTCGACTGGCGTTATCCCCGCAGCCCAATCCATTGCGTCAGGGGTTGCGCCTTACCTTTTGCGGCTTGGAAGATGATCTCGGTTGCCGCTTCCACATCTGGCACGGTCACTTCGCGGCCGCCCAATCCGCCGATGAAACCAATGACTGGCGGTCTGGTGGCGCTGTTGCTGTACATGGCGGACCGAACTTCAGTCGCCACTACGCCACTCAAGTCCGGAGAACCGAACGAGAAGTCACGATCGAGTACGCCGATGGCCTTGAAACGCTCCAGGCACTTGCCGATTTCCTTGCCGGCAAACGGCCGGAACCAGCGCAGGCGAACGAACCCAACTTTCTTGCCTTGCTCGCGCATCTTCCGGATTGCCACCTTGACCGGCGTGGAGAGTGTTCCCATGCCCAGCAGTACGACTTCCGCATCCTCCGTCATATATTCTTCGAAGAACGGATTGCCGTACTTGCGTCCAAACGTTTTCTCGAAGTCGGCATAGACTTCGCGGATCACGTCGCATGCAATTTCCGTGACTCCGAAGTTCTGCCGCCGAATCTCCATGACCCAGTCTTCGTTGACCTGTGGGGCCACCGAAATGACATTGTCAGGATGGAGCAGCAGATCGCCGCGGTTGTAAGCAGGCAGGAACTTCTTGACCTGCTCCTTCGACGGGATCTGTACCAGGGCTTGCGAGTGGGTGAGGAACGCGCCGTCGCAACTGATCGCCAGGGGTACGAATATGCGGCGGTCTTCTGCCACACGATAGGCAATCAGCGCCGTGTCCAGCGCTTCCTGCGCGCTGTCGACCCAGGTCAGCATCCAGCCCAGATCGCGGACGGCCAATGCGTCGTTGTGTTCCACGCCGAAGGCCCCGGGATCATCGAGCGCCCGGTTGCCCACCATTGCCACCAGAGGAATGCGCAGGGCCGGGGTAACGGTCAGCGCTTCCATGGCGTACATCCAGCCCACGCCGCTGGAGCCGCAGAACGTGCGGGCTCCGCACGCCGACGCATGCTTCACGATTTCGAATTGAGAATGTTCGCCCTCCGCCACGATGTATTCGCAATCCATCTCACCATCTGCAACCAGCTGGCTGATGTATTGCATGACCGTGTCGTAAGGCCGGATGGGATAAGCCGTGACCACGTCCACGTTGGCCAGTTTGCAAGCAATCGCAATGGCCTCGGCGCCGGTGATCAGGGCTTCCTGCTCGGAACCTTTTTTCTTTTGCTCAACCGGTATTGTTAATGTCGCCATTTCAATCTCCTTGTCTTCAGGCGGCCCGCTGGGCCACTAGCCTTTCTTAGCGATTTCCAGGGCCTCAGGGACCTGTTCCTGATACTGGCCGCGATAACGGAATCCATGTGACCGCTTCTCGATCGGTTCAGCTTTTTCAATCGTGGTTTCCAGCCATTTCAAATAGGCGTCTTTGTCTTTCTTGAACGCCGCCCACTGGCTGTCGTTGCCGTGGAATTCGGACTCGTTCACCATGTGGACGCAATCCTTTACCGGGCAAACCTCTTCGCAAATGCCGCAACCGCAGCACGCCGCGAGATTGGCATCGTAGGTTCCGTCTGGCGTCACGTCGAACGACGCATCCGGGCAGTTCAGCCAGCACAGCGTGCACTTGGTGCAGGTCGAGAAGTTAATGACCGGCCGCTGGGTGCGCGTCGAGTACTTTTTGAACAGCTCGTTGCGGGCTGGCCGGAAGCCTCCGACTTTCCCGGTGGTGGGATCCGCATACGGACCGCCTTGCGGCTGGCCCTTGATGGATACGCCGCCCCGCATATCTTCCCAATCGGGCTTGGTGAACTTGAACAATTCTTCGGGATTGCCCTGGCCTGGTTTTACATCGGTGGTGCCGAAGCGCTCGTAGGCGTTTCGGGCCGACGTCACTTTCAGCGGGTTCTTCAGCTTTTCGGTGATGAATTGTTCCACCGACTCCAGGCTGAACAGTTCCGGCAGCGCCTTGGCAATCGCTCCCAGGACGCGGACATCCGTGTGGTCATCTTTAAACACCCACATGCCCGAGAAGCTGGTAATGCCCTTCAGAATGCCCAGCTTGTAAGGCTCTTCCCGGCGGTGAATGTTCTTCAGCAGGCCGGGCGCGTCATCTCGTGAAACTACGATGAGCGTGTGCCCGGGCTTCAGAGCATGGTGCACCGGCTGCAGGCCGTACCATGCCCACGACTCAGTGCCCTTGCAGAGCGTGTCATCGAGGACCACGGTCAGATCGACTTGCTTCGGTTCGTATTGCGCCATTCCGGCTTCGAGTGTCTGCTCGTCTTTGGCGACGATGGCGAAACTCTTGGCTGGAATGCCGTTGCGCTCAGGAGCATCTCCGTAACGGCCAAAGGAAATGCCCAGTTTACCTTCGTTGTGCGCGGCTAAAACGATGTCGCGCGTGATGTTTTTCGCAAGAGTCTTTTGAAAGACTCCCCGGTAAATGACTTCCACCGCGAATAGTTGACCCATCTGGCAACCTCCTTCTCTAGAGCTTTTTCAGTACGACGTTCTCAATTTCCTGCAGGTGCCGGCGCATCGCAGACTCAGCGGCTGCAGCGTCGCCCAACTTCAAAGCGGACAGAATCCGGTGGTGACCGGCAAGCGATTTCTCCTGCCGCCCTTCCACCTGCAACGATCTTTCCCGCGTCTCCAGCAACAAATCCATCAGTACGTCAACAACTTTCAACACCGCGGCATTGTCGGACGCTAAAGCGATGGCGTAATGAAACTGGGAATCTTCCTCGATGCCGAGGTCGCCTGCGCGTATCTTCGCCTCTTGGCGCGAAAGGATGTCGTCCATATCGGCGATTGCATCGCGAGAAGCCTTTAGAGCGGCCCGCGCTGCCAAGGGCGGCTCGATCATCCCGCGCACGTCAAGCAAGTCCGCAACCATCTTTTTCTTTGCAAGTAGCGCGGTAGCCAGAGGGTTTGCCGCGCCTGGAGTTGGGTTGCAAACCACCGTGCCAATTCCCTGGCGCGGCTCAAGCAGGCCCATCAGTTCCAGGGTACGAATGGCGTCTCGCACTGAGCTGCGGCTCACTCCCAGCGTTCGGACCAGTTCGCGCTCCGGCGGGATCAAGTCGCCCGGTTTCAGTTCTTCCGCAATACGCTGCTCCAGTTGTTTGGCGACCTGCTGGTAGACCTTATTTCTTGGGAGGGCCTTGAACTCGACGCGCTCTGATTCAGTGGCTAGCATCGGAATTGGTCTGATGACTGACCACTTCATTTCAGCCCTGAATCGAAAACTGCACAAGGAAACAGATCACCGTTCAATGTGACATTCTGCCAAGAACCGTGAGGCATATTAAGTCTTTGGCATCTTCATGTTGCGAATTTCAGCACGCATTCCATTGCCGCAAAATTCGCAATGGCATCGGAGAACGGAAGTGTCCCGATGTGGAACAGTTAGTGTTGTAACGAAAGAAGATCTGGCCGGCTTTGCGCTGGAGGAAAATTTTCGCGGTATATACTGGGCATTAGTCTCAGCGATCAGATCATGCTTACTTCCACGAAGAAGCCCCCGCCGCTTCCTTCGGACGACAAACGCTGGCGAATCGTAAATGGAACCATGAGGCGGCACGGCTTTGCCCGTGACGCTCTTATCGAAACGCTGCACACCGTTCAGGAGTATTTTGGATACCTCGACCCGCCATCCCTGAAGTTCGTCGCCGAGTCGCTGCGTGTGCCCTTGAGTCAAGCCTACGGCGTTGCGACGTTCTACCACTTCTTCACCATGAAGCCTCCCGGAAAGCATACCTGCATGGTGTGCCTGGGCACGGCTTGCTACATCAAGGGAGCCAGCCAACTCCTCGCAGTGGCGGAAGAGTCACTCAACGTCAAAGCCGGAGAAACCACGCTGGACGGAAACGTTTCACTGGTGAGTGCGCGGTGCATTGGCTCCTGCAGCATGGCGCCGGCGTTTATTTTTGACGGAGAAGCCTCCGGCAACGTCAATGAGACGGTTCTTCGCAACAAGCTTGAGGGATGGAAAAACTGATGACGCTCGAAGAACTCGAACAAATTGCAACCGAAGCCCGAGCGGTGAAGGAACAATTTCCGCGTGCCCTCAATGTTTGTGTTGCAGCAGGATGCTTGTCTCTCCACAGCGATGCCATCAAATCAGCCTTGGACAAAGAAGTACAACGCATGGGAGCGAATTGTCGCGTGCGTGGAACCGGCTGCATGGGTCTTTGTTCACGCGGCCCGCTGGTGAGCAGCGAACCCGATGGAAATCTCTTAAGCAACGTGGCGGAGTCGGATGCGGCGGAGATTGTTGCAAGACTGGACGGCGCAATGCCGGAGCGTCTTCTCATTTCCCGGGAACAACCGTTCTTCCAACGGCAAACCACCATCGTTCTGGAGAACTCAGGTCGAATTGATCCGGAGAAGATTGAGGAGTACATCGCCGCGGATGGCTACCAGGCGCTGGTACACGCGCTGACGGAAATGACGCCGGCGCAGGTTGTGCAGGAGGTTTCGAAGAGCGGCCTGCGCGGCCGCGGTGGCGCCGGCTATCCCACGGGTCTGAAGTGGGGCACGGTCGCCAAAACGATTGGAAGGACGAAGTATGTAATCTGCAATGCAGACGAAGGCGACCCGGGTGCGTTCATGGATCGCAGCGTGCTCGAGAGCGATCCGCACCGCGTGTTGGAGGGGATGATCGTCGCGGGCTACGCGGTGGGAGCGAGCCAAGGCTACATTTATGTGCGCGCCGAATATCCACTGGCGATCAAGCGGCTGCAAACTGCGATTCGCGAGGCGCGTCGGCTGGGCTTTTTGGGCAGCCAGATTTGCAACACAAACTTCAGTTTTGATATTGAAATCCGTATCGGTGGCGGCGCATTTGTCTGTGGGGAAGAGACTGCGCTGATCGCTTCGATTGAAGGCCGCCGCGGAACTCCCCGGCCTCGCCCGCCATTTCCTGCACAGTCTGGACTGTGGGAGATGCCGACGCTGATCAACAACGTAGAATCCTACGCCAACATCCCAACCATACTGCGGCGGGGCGGTGAATGGTATGCCTCGCTGGGAACGAAGAAAAGCAAAGGGACAAAAGTATTTGCGCTCTGCGGGAAAGTTCGGAACGTGGGCTTGATCGAAGTGCCCATGGGCACCCCGCTACGGCAGATTATTTTTGAAATTGGCGCCGGGGTTCCAGAGGGGCATTGCTTCAAAGCGGTGCAGACCGGCGGACCTTCCGGCGGCTGCATTCCAGAACAGTTTCTGGATCTTCCAGTGGACTACGAATCGTTGAAAGAAGTCGGCTCGATCATGGGCTCAGGGGGCATGATCGTGATGGATGACAGCGCTTGCATGGTGAACGTGGCGCGCTATTTTATGGAGTTCTGTATGTCCGAATCGTGCGGCAAGTGCATTCCCTGCCGCGCAGGGACGGCGCAGATGTTCGAACTCCTCACGCGCATGACCACTGGAACGGCGACGCTGGATGATCTCGGTCTACTGGAAGAACTCTGCGACATGGTCAGCAGCACGAGCCTCTGCGGACTAGGCCAGAGTGCTCCGAATCCGGTGCTGAGCACCCTCCGCTACTTCCGCGAGGAATACACCGAGCACATCGTCGACAAACATTGCCGTGCCGGAGTGTGTGAATGCAACAAACTGTCGGAGGTCTCCGCATGAATCCGGCGTCCACTGTAAAAACGCTTTTAATCGACGGCAAGGACGTCAGCGCAAGCGTCAACCAAACGATTCTCGATGCTGCACTCGAAAATGGAATTTCGATTCCGACGCTATGCCATCTCGATGGACTGACGGAAGTCGGGGCCTGCCGGATGTGCCTGGTGGAGCTGAAGGGTTCCGCTCGTTTGCAACCCGCCTGCGTGACGCTGGTGGAAGAAGGTATGGAGGTCACCACCGAGACGCCACGCCTGCAGAAATACCGCCGGATGGTGCTGGAACTTCTGTTTGCCGAACGCAATCATGTCTGTTCCGTGTGCGTCGCCAACAATATGTGTGAGTTGCAGGACCTGGCGAAAGCGCACGGCGTCACCCATGTGCGTTTTCCCTATCGGTCTCCGTCGCTTCCTGTGGATGTGTCTCACGAACGCTTTGCGTTGGATCACAATCGCTGCATTCTGTGCACGCGTTGCGTGCGAGTATGCAACGAAATCGAAGGCGCGCATACCTGGGATCTGCTCGGCCGCGGCGTGAATTCCTTGCTTATCAGTGATCTGCATCAGCCCTGGGGCGAGTCCAATACGTGCACCAGTTGCGGCAAGTGTGTCCAGGTGTGCCCCACCGGAGCGCTGTTCGATAAGAGTAAGGTTGGGGCTAAAGTTCGCAAGAATCCCGACTTTCTCTCTTACTTGAAGGACATGCGGGAAGGCCTGCGATGAGCAAACCGACGCTCGCAACTGTATGGCTGGACGGCTGCTCGGGCTGCCACATGTCTCTTCTGGATATGGATGAACGGTTGGTGGAGCTGAGTGAACAGCTCGACTTGGTGTATTCGCCGCTGGTGGATTACAAAGAGTTTCCTGCGCAGGTGGACATCGCGTTGATCGAAGGCTCAGTGAGCAGCGATGAGGACGAACGCAAAATACGGCTCGTGCGGGCGCACACCCGCGTTCTGGTTTCTCTTGGCGATTGTGCCGTGACGGGAAATGTGCCCGCAATGCGGAACCCCATCCCTGTACCAGAACTGCTCAACTGTGTTTACCAGGGAAACGGTCTGCTTCCGGCGCAGGTGCCGACCGTGCGCCTGCCCTCGCTGCTGCCGCGTGTGCGACCGGTACACGAAGTGGTAAATGTGGATGTGTTTGTTCCGGGCTGTCCACCCTCAGCGGACACCATCTACACGGTAATCAGAGAGTTGCTTGCCGGCCGCGTTCCGGATGTAGCGGCCTTGTCTCGCTTTGGGGCCTAACTGGCGCGCGCTGATCTGGGTCTGAGCTGACCTGGGTCTGAGCTGATCTGGGTCTGAGAAAGACAGGAAGATGTCCAAGACGATCACGATTGATCCGGTTACGCGAATCGAAGGCCACGCCAAGATCACGCTACAACTTGACGATCAAGGCGAGGTTTCCGAGGCGTATTTCCACGTTACACAATTCCGCGGATTCGAAAAATTCTGCGTCGGGCGCCCGTTCTACGAGATGCCCTACCTGATGGAACGGATCTGCGGGATCTGTCCGGTGAGCCATCTGCTGGCCTCGGCCAAGGCGTGCGACGTGCTACTGGCCATGAAAGTTCCTCCGTCCGCCGGAAAGCTGCGGCGCATGCTTAATCTGGCGCAAGTCATTCAATCGCACGCATTGAGTTTTTTCTACCTTTCGGCGCCGGATTTTCTCATGGGGATGGATGCCGACCCCAAAGAGCGCAACCTCTTCGGCGCAATGCGCAAGAATCCGGAGCTGGGGCGCGGCGGAATTCGCTTGCGGCAATTCGGCCAGCAGGTGATCGAGACGCTTGCAGGCAAGCGCATTCATCCCGGTTGGGTTGTCCCAGGAGGCGTGAACGAACCGCTAACCATCGAGAAACGCGACAAGCTCCTGGCCCAGATACCGGAGATGATCGCGATCGCGCAGAAGGCCCTGGCGTGGTTCAAGATCGAATTCGAAAACTTTCGGGAAGAGATCCGCACGTTCGCAAACTTTCCCAGCCTGTTCATGGGATTGGTCACCCCGGATGAGCGCGCCGGATACTACGAAGGCAAACTCCGGTTTACCGACTCTCACGGAAACATCGTGGCCGACAATCTCGAAGCGGCAAATTACGCTGAGTTTCTGGACGAAGCAGTGGAACCGTTCACCTTCATGAAGTTTCCCTACTACAAGCCCCTCGGTTATCCGGGTGGCATCTACCGCGTGGGTCCACTTGCGCGCATCAACCTGGTGGAGAACTGCGGCACGCCGCTGGCCCAGCAGGAATGGATTGAGTTCCGTGCGCTGGAACGTGGCGCCGTGTTGAGCTCGTTTCATTATCACTACGCGCGGCTGATCGAGATACTTTTTGCGATCGAGCATATCGAGGAGTATTTACTGGATCCCATCATTACCAAGCCCCACGCCCGCTACTCCGCCTCGCTGAATAATCTCGAAGGAATCGGCTGTTGTGAAGCGCCGCGGGGAACGCTGATTCATCACTATCGCGTGGATGAGCAGGGGCTGATCACCTGGGCCAATCTGGTGATTGCCACCGGGCACAACAATCTGGCGATGAACCGCGGCATCCTGCAGGTCGCGCGCCATTTTGTGCGGAGCGAAAAGCTCAACGAAGGAATGCTGAACCGCGTCGAAGCGGTGATCCGTGCCTTCGATCCCTGCCTGAGCTGCTCCACACATGCGTATGGACAAATGCCGCTGCAAGTTCGGCTGGTCTCTGCCCAGGGCAGCGTGCTTGACCAGATTTGCAGGGGCTCATGAGTCGAGCGCTTGTGCTGGCGTGCGGGAATTCTCTGCGCGGCGACGATGGAGTTGCGCTGCAGATTATGAATCACTTGCAGAAGGCCGGGTGCGATCCGGCGCCGGAATTTCATTGCCGGCAGCAGTGGACCCCCGAACTCGCTGAACCAATCAGCCAGGCAGAGATCGTAGTATTCGTGGACGCCGCCCTGGGTACGCCGCCGGGAGCTGTTACGTGCCGACAACTGCAGCCGCGCCCAAGCACGTCACTGGGCATTACACATCACAGTTCTTCTGAATCTCTGTTGCTGCTCGCGGAGGACCTTTATGGGAGGCGGCCAGCGCGCGCCTATCTGGTTACAATCGCCGGAGAAGCGTTTGAGTTGGATGAAAACCTATCTGACCCGGTCCGCCGTGCCATTCCCGAGGCAGGGGTATTGATCAAGGCGCTACTAATGGGTATCACAGTGACGGAGGATTAGTGGGCGATTTGTGTTCGCACCATTCGTAACAGCCGTGGGCCTGATTGTTGACGCATCCCCGAGAGACTCAGTGTGCCGCAAATGACCCGTTGGTCCGCACTTCTATGCGCGGATAGTCAGGACCGGACAGTTCGCATGCGCTACGACGTGGTGAACGGTCGACCAGGGCAGATGAGTTACGCCGTTGACGCAATGCGCTCCCAGCACAAGCAGATCCGCTTCCCGTTCCGCTGCTTTGTTCACGATGCATCGCCAAGCCGAGCCAAATTCGACCAGGACTTCCGGCACATACGCCAGTGAGGTGGTTGGGATCTCTTCTCGCAGGTTCCGAACGTCTTCGTCCACCGGCTTGGGGGGAGTTCCCAGTCGAGAGTCGCCCTCAACGACGTGCATCACAGTCAATCGAGCTTGGAATTGCGCGGCCAGCGAAAAAGCGATTGGCGCAACCTTCAGCGACTCAGCAGTAAAGTTCGTGGCATAGACGATACGATGCAGCTCGAATTGGACAGGAGCTGGCCCGCTCGAGTGAAATTCCGGGAGCTGGACACGAGCGCAGATCGGCCCAACCGTGAGCACCGGACAAGGCGCATGCCGCAGAATATCCTCAGCCACAGAACCCAGCAGAAACTTTCCTAATCCACCGCGACCGCGGGTTCCGACCACGATCAGGTCGATTCCATTTTCCGCGACGATGGAACTGAGCTCGTCCCAAACCTTCCCGTGGCGTACATAAGTGTGCGTCGGAGTATCTCTCAACCCTGCGGCGATCTGATCTACTTTCTGTTGCGCTAAGCTCCGAGCGTCCTCGTAAAGGACCTCGAAACTAGGGGATTCGACAGTGCCGGTCATAAACAGTAGATTCGTGTCGGAGAGAATATGCGCGAGGTGCAATGTGCTGCCGAATTTGCGGCAGATCGCGGTCGCGTAGGGAAAGGCCGCCTCGGACGCATCTGAAAAGTCTGTGGCGTATAGCACATTCTTAACGGCAATCGCGGCGGGTTGCTTCCTGGTTTCTACTTTTTCTTGCGTGGATTCCAGGACTGTCATATGGCACCTCGGCACCAGCTTCAGATTCACACATCGGCTCGATTTCAGCTATGCCTACTGTCACTTTTTTCTGTGATTGTGGTCACGCCGTCGCAGGACGCGTTCTTCTTCAGGAATAGTGAATAAGACAACGCAGTAGATTATTTCAGGTGGTCACGACTTCACGCTCTTGCAGCCTTAGAGCCTCCGTCTGTTCCTGGTAGCCGAGTGCTGCGAAATAGATCGCGTGATCGAAAAACTGCTCCAGCATCTGCAGCAGTTCCAGCTCTCCCATGATCTCCACCGCGCGGTCAGCAACCGCTTCGCTCTGCAGGAAATCCCAGAGATTTTCCTTGGTAAGAATGATCACCTGGATTACTTCGGCCAGTGGTACCTTCTGGCGTGCCCGCCGCGCTCCGATCTCGCGATAGCGCTGCTCAATATCCACTTGCTGCTTTCCGAGTAGCCATTCGCCCAGATGACGATAGATCTCGTATACGCGTTCCCGCAATTCGTGGGCGGGAATGGTCCGGAAGCAACTCACACAGGCGGAAGACGAGACTTTCTTCTCCAACCCCGCAGCCAGCGTATCGGCATGGGTTTCAATCAGACGCACCAACCTGTAGGAAAACATCATGACCTCCCTCCTCTAACTCCCAAACTTATAGGCCGAGCCTACCCGACGCTTCAGCAACAGGGCGCCCGGACCGCATTTTGCCAACTTCATTTTCAGTTGCGCGGTTCGTGGAGCTGAGATGGCGTGCGCCGTCGCGCCTGTGCGAGTTCCCTCGGCTGGTTAGAAGGAAAATGACCGTAACGGTCGTCTCCACTTCAACTGGTTGCTCGTTCAGTAAATAAGGACGGTCCACTGTCTAACCGCCTCAATGGCACTCCCAACCTCGCATTAATTTTCGATCAAAATGGGGACAACAGCCGTGACCGGCAGCACGACCGTGTGTGATTGGGATCACTCACCAGCGACGCTGCGTAACATCTTTCCTGAGCCGTGTCGAATTAGGCGGTGTTCGCACGTCATATGTTTGGACGTGGTAAAACTGACATTTCCGAAAGGAGAGTAGCGATGCGATTCGCCTTGCTTATTTACGAGTCACCGGAAGGTTTTAAGATGCGGAGCAGCGATGGCACCGATTCCTACACCGGCGCCTGGCGGGCCTACCACAGGTCTCTGGTGGAGGCCGGCATCTACGTCGGCGGAGATCCGCTGCAGGTGCCAGAAACTGGAACTACAGTACGAATTAAGGATGGAAAGCGGCACGTCCAGGACGGTCCCTTTGCGGACACGAAAGAGAACCTGGGAGGGTTCGCAATCCTGGAAGTCCCCTCACTTGACATTGCCTTGGATTGGGCAGCGCGATGCCCAGCAGCTTCGATCGGGGCTGTGGAGGTCCGTCCGCTTGCGACCGACACCAAGGATAGGATCGTGGGATGAGTGGTGAAGCTCTCGAGGACACGCAGCGGACCATTGAGCGCGTCGCGCGCGAGTCATACGGCCGTCTGGTGGCCTATCTCTCCACGCATACTCGCGATGTGGCCGCCGCCGAGGACGCGCTCAGCGAGGCGTTGCTCGTGGCACTGCGAGTGTGGCCGCGAGATGGCTTGCCACAAAATCCTGAGGCGTGGTTGCTGACGGCGGCCCGCCGTTCGATTATCGATCTTATTCGTCACCAACGCGTCGTTTCGGAGAGCGAGCCAACTCTGCTGTTGCTTAAGGAAGGCTCCACGGAGATGAACTCAGCAACTGATTTTCCCGATGATCGGCTCAAATTACTCTTCGTGTGTGCTCACCCGGCGATCGATCCGGCGATGCACACGCCCCTGATGCTTCAGACCGTTCTCGGGCTGGATGCCGCGCGAATTGCCGGCGCTTTCCTGGTCTCACCGAAAACCATGGGACAACGGTTAGTGCGTGCCAAGACCAAGATTCGTGACGCTGGCATTCAGTTCGAGATTCCTGATAAGCGCGAGTTGCCGGGCCGGCTTGAGGCGGTGCTGGAAGCCATTTACGCCGGCTTCGGAATCGGCTGGGATGATATGGCGGGTACCGATCAGCGCGGCCGGGACCTTACCGAAGAAGCAATTTGGCTCGCGCGCGTGCTTCTCGAACTCATTCCGGACGAGCCTGAAGCGCGGGGTCTGTTAGCGCTCATGCTGTACTGCGAAGCCAGACGATCGGCGCGACGCGGAGCGGATCACGAGTACATCCCGCTTTCCGAGCAGGATCCTAGACAGTGGTCCTTTCCTTTGATAGACGAAGCGGAAAAACATCTCGCGGCGGCTTTCCACTCCGGGCGACCTGGCCGATTTCAACTCGAAGCCGCCATTCAGTCGGCGCACGCTGAGCGGGCGCGGAGCGGACGGACCGATTGGGCAGCCATCTCTGCGTTTTATCAACAGCTGATCCGCATATCGCCAACGCTGGGCAGGCGGACTGGGTACGCAGCGGCCCTGGCTGAAGCGAATGGACCTCAAGCCGGCCTTGCCGTTCTGAACGCGATCGAGTCAGATGCTGTCTCTTCCTACCAGCCGTACTGGGCGGTTCGCGCTCACCTCTTGCAACAGCTTGGGAAGACACCCGAAGCGTTGGACGCTTATGACCGGGCGATTGGCCTGACTGAAGATCCTGCCGTGAGAGAATTCCTGCTCAAAAGAAGGGGGTGATCGGATATTGTATTTCGATCACCCTCTTTTCGATCACCCTCGGAGTCGTACGGTCTGCCCGACCGCCAGTTGACCGATGCGAGTGACTGCGCCGTAGATTCCCGCTGTGTTTTGATGCACACGAACGACCGCCTTCAGCATTTCTGGCGCCGGACGGGCTGTGTCGGGATCAAGGTTCACCAACGAGCAGCGCACGTCGCGCATGGTGACGGTGATGGCGGGGGCGTCGTCCCCCTCGCCGAATGAGAGCACACCGCCCAACCATTCGTCCTCCTGAAAGGCAACCGGTCGCAGTAAACGAACTACGACATTCGGGCGAAATCGTCGCACGTCCGGGCTCTGCCCTGCGAGTCGGGCGATCTCGCGCACCGTATCGGAGGCGATTACGGAGATGCTGGCATCATCGAAGATGCCATGTTTCAACTGCATCATCTGCACCGGAGCCCCGTACCGGCGTCCGACCTCCGCGGCCAACTCCTCCCCAAGGACAGGCATCTCTTCGCCATCCGGCGTGCGAATATGCGTAGGCAGGTCTTCATGATTTTGAGGGGGAAGGGTTTGAGGGAGAAGAGCATGAGGGCGAAGAGCGCCGTCTTCACGGCGCTGCGGAGCAAACAGAACCAGATCGGGAAGCTTGCTTGCTGTCAGCCACGGCATCCCGCTGCAGTCATTAATCCGCCGGAATGCCAGGCGTCTGTCACCCTCGATACCGTACCAGCCCAACTGAGCGACCTCGAGTCGCTCGCCGCGCATGGACTTCACGGGATACCGGAAGAGAGCCTCAATATGTCCGATTTCTATGAGCATGCTCGGTCAGGTCTGACGTTGGGCGAACTCGGATCGGGCGGGACCATTCGGTTCACGCGGCTTCCATTTCTTCTCTGCAAGTTTCTTGCGCTGATAGCTTTTTCATGACTTTTTTGGCTCCGTACCTTGGTCTTGTCATTGAGGGCTACAAACCGCTCAGGCACGCGCTTTGTCGATCATCGCCTCCCAGATGTCTTTGGATTTGAGAACAAGTTCAATTGCCTCGCGTACCGCACCGTGGCCGGCGTGGGCACTCGTAGTGTAGTGCGCGGCGGCCTTTACTTCCGTGACCGCGTCGCCTACGGCAACGGCGAGGCCTACGCGTTGCATCAAGGGAATGTCCGGAAGATCGTCCCCGATATAAGCGACGGCGGAATCGGAGACACCCGCTTTTCGAAGGATGTCTTCATAGGCCGGCATTTTCAGCGGCTGTTTCATGTAGATAAACTCCATCTTCATTTCACGGGCGCGGCGCAGGAGGGCAGCACTTTCACGGCCGGTGATGCAGCCGGTGCGCAGTCCGGCGGTGTGCGCGAGGGTAAGACCCTGGCCGTCGTGCGCGTCAAAAGTCTTGATTTCGAGGGCGGTGCCGTCAGTTTGTGAGAGCAGCGTGACGCTGCCGTCCGTCATGGTGCCGTCGACATCCATGAGGATGACCTTGATTTGCGCGGCGCGTTTCTTAAGTGCGGACGAGATTTTCGGAAGACGGGCCAAAGAAAGCCTCCAGGAAAGAAACAATGAGAGAGTTTAAATTAACGCCGCAGGGACCACACATCAAAGATATCGCGCGAAGCTGACCTTCGCTCGTTCCTCCGCCCAGGCCGCTGCTGCTGGCGGCCGAACCGATCGCCGCTCATTCGCCGCCCCTTCGCCGCCACCGGTATGAACCAAAGGTGGGGATTTTAACTCTGTATCGTCGTCAGAGGCTGTGGAAAAGCAATAGCAACGGGATTTCGCAATCAACATCAAAGGTTGTAATGGGAGTAGCACGGATGCGGATCCCGCCATTGGACCTTGGCTTCGCGTGAACCGCCAATCAAGCGCAGATGAGATCGCAGCGATTCTTGAAATTCGCAGAAATTACGACTCGGAGTAAAGACGCAGCAAGCGAATCGGACATCCCAAGGAGAGAGACTGCATGAGCGAAGCACTTCCTGAAATCTATATGGCCCGGCACGGTAACACGGCATGGACTCTCTCAGGCCAGCATACCGGCCTCACCGACTTACCTCTAACGCCTGACGGCGAGTGCAACGCCCGAAGGCTGGGAGAACGTCTGAAGGGTACGACATTTGCCAGGGTGTTTACCAGTCCGTTGCAGCGTGCGTCCCGAACTTGCGAGCTTGCAGGGTTTGGAGCTGTAGCCGAAACCGATCCTGACCTGGTGGAGTGGGACTACGGTCAATATGAAGGATTAACCTCCGCCGAAATCCTTCGAAAACGCCCGGACTGGCAACTATTCCGGGACGGCGCCCCGGGAGGCGAATCGCCGGTGCAAGTTGGTGTGCGGGCGGACCGGGTCGTGAAGCGACTCCGCGCCATTGCGGGCAACGTACTTCTTTTTTCCAGCGGACACTTCATTCGGGTTTTGACCGCACGCTGGTTAGGGCTCGGTCCGGGGACTGGAGGTCGGTATTTTCTGCTAAGCCCGGCGAGCCTGAGCGCGCTCAGTTACGAGCACAATCTTTCCCAACCGGTGATCCGACTTTGGAATGACGATTATCACGTGCTCCGGGAGTCGACACAGTCGTGCGGCGAAGAACAAGCCGTTCTCACCGCTGGCAATACGGCTCGCAGATAATTCAGGCGACGATAATTCAGGCGACGATATTTCAAATAACGATAACTCAGAGAACAGAGAACAAGGATATCGAATGAGCACAGACAGTGTGGCACGCCCAAGCTCCGCAAAAGTCGTTCCGATGGCGACCAAGACCGTCAACATTTCTGAACTTCTAAAACAATATGGCTGCGGGCCGATTCCGTTTGCCGGGACCCAAGACTCCTTCTACGAACGTCACCTGCTTTTTGACCGGGCGATCGACCCCAAGGTGGCGGGTGCGCGCGAGCGCTTCGAGGCTTTCTCCCGTTCTGTGCGCGACATTCTCGCGCAGCGTTGGGTTCTTACCAAGACGACGTATGAGAAACAGAATGCCAAGCGCATCTACTACCTTTCCATGGAGTTTCTCATCGGGCGTTCGCTGGCCAACAACATCACCAACCTGTTGCTCGACCCGCTGGTACCACAGGTGCTTCGTGAAGAGGGCCTTGAATGGCTGGAACTGATCGAGCAGGAACCCGATGCAGGTCTGGGGAACGGAGGTCTGGGCCGCCTAGCGGCTTGCTTCATCGATTCGATGGCCATGATGCAGCTACCGGGTACCGGCTATGGTCTTCGCTATGAGTACGGCATGTTCAAGCAATCAATCGTGGATGGATGGCAAAAGGAGAGTGCCGACAATTGGCTCCGTGACGGCGACCCCTGGGAGATCGCCCGGCCACACGAGAAGGTAGATGTGAAAGTGAACTGCTCCTTCCACCTGCGTGCGGGAAATATTGAGGTTATCCAGGGTAAACCATCAACCTTGATTGGAATACCTTTCGATCGTCCCGTCGTGGGCTATGGAGGAAAGACTATCAACACTCTGCGGCTCTGGGCGGCCGCAGCGCCCGATTCCTTCGATTTTCAGGAGTTCGGCACGGGTGACTTTGTGGGCGCGCTGGGCGAAAAACTAGAGGCGGAATCGCTGACACGCGTGTTGTATCCGGACGATTCCACGACCGCGGGGCAAGGACTGCGATTCCTCCAGGAATATTTTCTGGTTGCCTGCTCACTGGCGGACCTGGTGCGCCGTTTCCTGCGGCACAACACTGATTGGGACAAGCTGCCGGAAAAGATTGCGGTCCAGCTCAATGATACTCATCCTTCCATGGCGGTTGCTGAATTGATGCGAATCTTGCTCGATGATGCACATCTGGGATGGGACAAAGCCTGGGATCTGACTCAGAGATCACTTGCCTACACAAATCACACCTTGCTCCCCGAGGCACTTGAGAAATGGCCCGTCGCATGGTTTCAGGTTCTTCTGCCCCGTCAGCTCGAAATCATTTACGACATAAACCAGAGACTGCTCGACCAAGTCCGGCTTCGCTATCCGGGCGATGTGGGGAAAGTGCAGCGCGTTAGCCTGGTGGAAGAGGGCAATCAGCGCAAGATCCGTATGGCCAACCTCGCGATTGTGGGCACGCACAGCACCAATGGAGTATCCGGTGTCCACACGAAGCTGTTGCGAACCACGACGGTCAAAGATCTAGCCGAAATGTTCCCCGAGCGTTTCAGCAACAAGACGAACGGCGTGACACCGCGGCGCTGGTTGCTTGAAGCGAATCCCGCGCTGGCCGGTGCCATCACCCAAGTCGTCGGCGAGAAATGGATTACTGACTTGAGCCAGCTCAAGGACCTCAAACCTCTTGCCGAGGACTCCAGCTTTCGTGAAGTGTTCCTCAGAGCGAAACGCGACGCGAAAGCGCAGTTTGCGAATTGGCTCAAATCGACGACGGGGCAGATCGTCGACCCTGACTCCATCTTCGACTGCCAGATCAAGCGCATCCACGAATATAAAAGGCAATTCCTGAACGCGCTGAGGATCGTAGTGGTGTATAACCGACTGCGAAATAATCCTCACCTGCAAATGGTACCGCGAACATTCTTCTTCGCCGGCAAGGCGGCGCCGGAGTACCGACTGGCCAAGGTCATCGTAAAGTTCATCAACAACCTGGCGGGCACGATTGATGGTGACCCAGCCGTGCGTGGTCGAATCAAAGTTTTTTTCCTTCCCGAATATAATGTTTCTCTAGCCGAGCGTCTGATTCCAGCCAGCGATGTCTCCAACCAGATCTCGACTGCCGGCTATGAAGCCAGCGGGACCAGCAACATGAAGTTCATGATGAACGGAGCCTTAACCGTTGGAACCCGCGATGGCGCCACTATCGAGATGGCCGAAGAGGTAGGCGAGGAGAACATGTTCCTGTTTGGCCTCACCGTAGAACAAGTACAGAACAGCCGCGGCTGGTACAGTCCGCAGTGGCATTATGACAATGAGCCCGAAACCAAAGCGGCTCTAGACCTGATTTTCTCCAACCACTTCAGCTTCTACGAACCCGGAGTATTCAACCCGCTGCGCGATATGCTTCTCTTGTTCGGCGATCACTATATGCACCTGGCGGATCTGACTTCGTACTGCCAAGCGCAAGACCGGCTTGGCGCGTTGTATGCCGATCCCAGCGCGTGGGCGCGCAAAGCAATCCTGAATGTAGCCAGCTCCGGCAAGTTTTCGAGTGACCGCAGCATTGGCGAATATGCATCTGAGATTTGGAAGGTGAACCCATGCCCAGTACGTTAGAAAAACAGTCAGTGGCAAACGCTTCGAACCAACCGACAATTTCGCCGCTTGCAGGCAAGCCTGCTCCCAAAGAGATGCTTGTGGACGTCTCTTGCCTGGAGGGGGACTACTTCGATTGTCATCCTGATCTGAGTGATCCAACCCAATTGGTTAGCTTTGGCACCAGCGGACACCGCGGCTCGCCGCTGCTCGGCACATTTACCGAAGCGCACATCCTCGCTATAACTCAAGCGATCTGCGACTACCGGCGGGAGGTGGGAACGGATGGCCCACTCTACAT
>Ga0208324_1000111_pt1 | contig 49790 bp, 49 predicted proteins | sample Sb_taG_2_FD_187707 | JGI IMG/M metagenome (GOLD analysis project Ga0208324, IMG submission 187707) | Peat soil microbial communities from Weissenstadt, Germany - Sb_50d_5_LS metaG (SPAdes) (version 2) | ecosystem: Environmental > Terrestrial > Soil > Wetlands > Peat | place: Germany... | reverse complement strand
TGGTTGGGCCCGGGAGTGCCGAGATAAACAGCGTTTACGTCATAGCGGACGCATTGCTCGGGATCCTTGTTGAGCAAGTACACCGGCCAGGTGGCCGGAACCCTTATCGCATAGCCGCCGTACTCGACGGTTTTCATGGCCGGCGCCGCAGCCTTGGCGGTCATGGCGGCCGTTTTCGTCGTTACGGACTGGACGGCCGCGGTAAGGCGGACATCGGAGATCTCGTGCTGATGCCCGACTCCCGATCCGATTCCCCCGAACGCGCACCCGACCATGACAGCCACTGCGGCGCGACGCATTAATCCCCCTTGAATTAACCCCGTAACCAATGACAGGTAAAGCCCCCACAGGCACACCGAAGACCGATTCGCCCCACTACTGCGATCCCAGCGCGCTGGCAGCAGTAATCTGCCCAGTAATCACGAAGTTACGCTCAGTTAATGCCTGCGGATGCCGGGACAGCTGATCGCGGAGAGCAGCGAACTAGATTCACGGAGAGAAATTCAAGGGAAACGAAACTATGTTCGGTCAGAAAAACTTGCGACGGCGCGCGGGGAACGCTAGAACGCGCGAGGGAATCCAGGGCGGGAATCCCAGGGCGCGTGCGGGGAATCCCAAGGCGTGCGGGGAATCCCAAGGCACAGCGCAGTGCGGCAGGCGGAGGGGAATCCAGGGGCGGGGGAATCCCAGGCCGCGCGGGGAACCCCCGGGCCCGGGAAGACGTCGGTGCGTCGGGAGGGGAACGCTGGTGCTATATCAGGTCAGCTCTACTCGGCAGGCGCCTACCTGGACACGGTGCGGCCCTGCACCGGACCAACCTGAACGGCCGCGGTACTAGAACGCGGCGTCCGGCGGGGGCGGAACGGGATTCGGCTGGGCGCCGCCATAGCGGCGGTCGCGGCTGGCGTAGATCTCGCAAGCGTGCCAGAGGTGCCGCCGGTCGAAGTCGGGCCAGAGGGTATCGAGAAAGACCAGCTCGGCGTAGGCCGACTGCCACAAGAGGAAGTTCGACAGGCGCTGCTCGCCAGATGACCTGACGAAGAGATCGACGTCCGGCATCCCCGGCTCGTCCAGATATTGGGCGAACATCTTTTCGGTGATCTTCTCCGGGCGGAGTTTCCCGGCCGCGACATCGGCCGCGATCGCGGCGGCGGCGTCGACGATCTCCGCACGGCCGCCGTAGTTAACGCAAAACTGCAAGGTCAGGACGGTGTTCCCGGCGGACAGCTGCTCGGCGTACTCCAGTTCGCTGATCACGCTGCGCCAGAGCCGGGGCTGGCGGCCGGCCCAGCGGATGCGGACGCCCATTTCGTTCAGCAGATCGCGGCGGCGGTGAATGACGTCGCGGTTAAAGCCCATCAGGAACCGCACTTCGTCCGGCGAGCGCCGCCAGTTCTCGGTCGAGAACGCATAGGCGGACAGGTACGGAATGCCGAGCTCGATGGCCCCCATGATCACGTCGAGCAGCGAGGACTCGCCCTCCTTGTGACCTTCGGTCCTGGGCAGCCCGCGCTTCTTGGCCCACCGGCCGTCGCCGTCCATGACCAGGGCCACGTGTCTGGGTACCAGCTCGGCCGGGATATCGGGAGGCTTCACCCCGCTCGGATGCGGATCGGGCGGGCGGATACCAGCGGCTTGCCGTCCCCCGGTTTCCGGGTTCTGCTTCACCATCTACACGCGCTCCACATGACGCAGCGAGCGAATCGAATGCTCCAGATGCCACTGAAGGTAGGCGGCAACCAGCCCGCTGCACTCTACCCGGTGCCTGCGCTCGCTGTGGTCGGCGCTGTCCCAGTCGCCGCGCAGCAACGCGAGCATGAGGGCCACGGTGCCCGCCGCGGGCGCGGCCGCGCCGGGCAGACGGCAGGACGCGCACACCATGCCGCCGGCCGCGATGGCGAAGGCGGGCAGGCGCACCTCGCGGAGGACCGCGCTGGCCTCAGGTCGATCCTGGCCGCTCCCCCGCGCGCCGCAGCGCGCGCACTCCTGCAGGACGGGTGCGTAGCCGGCCACCGCGAGCGAGCGCAGGAGGAACGCGTCCAGCACCAGCCGGGGGTCGTGCTCGGCCCCGCCGAGGGCCCGCAGCCCGCCGATGAGCAGCAGCAGCTGGCGCAGGGCGGGTTCCTTCTCCACCGGGGTGAACCGCTCGGCCGTCTCCAGCATGGCCATGCCCGCCGTGTAGCGGGGATAGTCCCCGGTCAGCGGCTCCCCGTAGGGCCGGATCACCTCGGCCTGGGTGATGATGTCCAGCGAGCGTCCCGGGTGCAGCATCAAGTCGACGTGCGTGAAGGGCTCGAGCCGGGCGCCGAACCGGGACTTCGTCCGGCGGACGCCCTTGGCCACCGCGCGGATCCGCCCGGTGGTCCGGCCCAGGACGGTGATGATCCGGTCGGCCTCGCCCAGCTTCTGCGTCCGCAGCACGATCCCGTCGTCCCGGTAAGGCTGCACCCGTCCATTCTCCCGCATGGCGGGGGTAACCGCGCGGAGGCGCGGGCCGGAGCCAGCGGGGCGCGGGAAGGACACGGGGGACACGGGGGACACGGGGGACACGGGGGGACACGGGGAGGGTCATGCGGGCGCGGAGGCGGGGGCCTTGTGGGCGCGTTCCGCCTCCGCGCCGGTCTGGGTGGCTGGGGCGGGTCAGGCGCGCCGGGAGCGGTTCACGGACGACAGAACGGCGCGCATCGAGGCGCTGGCCGTGTTCGTGTCGACGCCGGCGCCCCAGTAGACCTGGCCGCCGATCTCGCACTCCACGTAGGCGGCCGCCTGCGCGTCCGTGCCCTGGGTGAGCGCGTGCTCGGTGTAATCGAGCACCCGGGCCTCGATGCCGATGGTGGCCAGGGCGTCGCAGAAGGCGGAGATCGGCCCGTTGCCTACACCGTCGATCTGCTGCGCCTGCCCGTCGGCGGAAATCTCCGCGGTGAGCGCGTGCTTGGACTCCACGACCGAGGAGCTCTGGTGGTCGAGCAGGCCCAGAGGTCCCTCGGTCAGGTACTCGGCGGAGAAGATCTCCCACATCTCGGCGGGGGTCACCTCGCCGCCCTCGGTGTCGGTGTGGGCCTGGATCACCCGGGAGAACTCGATCTGCATCCGGCGGGGCAGGTCCAGCCGGTACTCGGCCTTCATGATGTACGCGACGCCACCCTTGCCCGACTGGGAGTTGACCCTGATCACCGCCTCGTAGGTGCGGCCGACGTCGTGCGGGTCGATGGGCAGGTAAGGCACCGCCCAGGGGTAGGAGGCGAACGGGACGCCCGCGCCGGCGGCCTCGGTCTCCAGCGCCTCGAAGCCCTTCTTGATCGCGTCCTGGTGCGAGCCGGAGAACGCGGTGTACACCAGGTCGCCGGCGTAGGGGTGGCGAGGGTGAACCGGAAGCTGGTTGCAGTACTCGACGGTCCGCCGGATCTCGTCGATATCGGAGAAGTTGACCATCGGGTCGACGCCCTGGCTGAACAGGTTCAGCCCGAGGGTGACCAGGCATACGTTGCCGGTTCGCTCGCCGTTGCCGAACAGGCACCCCTCGATCCGGTCCGCGCCTGCCAGCACCGCCAGTTCCGCGTCGGCGACGGCGGTACCGCGGTCGTTATGGGTGTGCACCGAAAGGCAGACGTGGTCGCGGCGCGGCAGGTTCCGGCTCATCCACTCGATCTGGTCGGCGTAGACGTTCGGGGTGGACCGTTCGACCGTGCACGGCAGGTTGAGGATGATCTCCCGTCCCGGTCCGGGCTGCCAGACGTCCATCACGCCCGCGCAGACGTCGAGGGCGTAGTCCAGCTCGGTGTCCATGAAGATCTCGGGCGAGTACTCATACCCGAAGTCGGTGCCGTCCAGGAGCGCCTCGGCGTACTTCATCACGTGGCGGGTGCCCTCGACGGCCAGCGCCTTGCACTCCTCGCGGTCGATACGGAAGACCACCTTGCGGAAGATCGGCGCCGTCGCGTTGTACAGGTGCACGGTGGCCAAGCGCGCGCCGGCCAGCGACTGGACCGAACGCTCGATCAGGTCCTCCCGGGCCTGGGTGAGCACGGAGATCCGGACGTCGTCCGGGACACGCTCGCCCTCGATCAGCTCGCGTACGAAGTCGAAATCGGCCTGGCTCGCGGACGGGAACCCGACCTCGATCTCCTTGTAGCCCATCCGCACCAGCAGGTCGAACATCTTGTGCTTGCGGGCCGGGCTCATCGGGTCGATCAGCGCCTGGTTGCCATCCCGGAGGTCGGTCGACAGCCAGCGCGGGGCCCTGGTGATGGACTGGCCGGGCCAGGTGCGGTCCGGCAGGTCAACCGGCCGGAACGGGGTGTAGCGGTGGCAGGGCATGCCGCTGGGTAGCTGCTGGGGCGGCGTGACGCGATAGAACGCGGAATCGGTTTGCATGGTCTGCTTCCTGTGGGCGATATCGGTCTGGGCCAGGACAATGGCCAGCGGACGCGCCAACACCCCGCGGCGAGGGAGCCGGCCTATCGGCCCCCGCCGCGGCCGCTAAGCAGGAGCAGCTCGCGCAACATCGGAAACACTCTATCAGGTAGCCGGGCGCGGGGTGCTGGGGGCGAGCTAAGGGCCGGGTCGCCCGGCCTCCCCGCGGGTCAAAGGGCGCGGCGGCGACTGGGCTGACGAGCGAGGAACGAGCGAGGAGGGAAGGAGCCGCCGTGAAGGGGGATGGGGAGGTGCGCAAGCTATGTGCGGAAGGCCCTGAGGCGTGCGAGACAAACAGAGCGAGCGGGAAAATAGAGCGCGGAATAATCGGTAGCGTCGCTGGCCCGGGCGGGGTTGGCTGTGAGGATGCACATCGAGCGAGCAGACCTAGCGGACGCGGACACGATCCGCGGCTGCTTCGGGGTCTTCCTGGCGGCCCAGCAGGTGGACGAACCCGAGGGGCCGTGGTTCACCGAACGGCCGTTCCGGGGCTGGCTGACCGTTGGCTGGGGCGGCGACCCGCGGGAACTCTGGGTGGTCCCGGGCCCGGAAACGGGCTCGGTCACGGGCTGGTACCGGCTGGAGCTGCCTGACCTGGAGAACGTCGACCAGGCCGGCCTGGACCTCGTGGTCCATCCGGCGCAGCGGCGGCACGGGCTGGGCCGTGCCCTGCTGAGGCACGCGGCGCTCCGGGCGGCTGAGCACGGGCGTTCGGTGCTCAACGGCGGCGCACGTCGCGGCACCGGCGGCGAGGCTTTCGCGCGTTCGATGGGGGCGGAGCCCGGCCTGGTGGACGTGCAGCGGGTAATGGACGTGCGCGCGCTAGGAGACGAGCAGCTCGCCCAGCTACGCGAGACCGCTGAGCGGGCGGCGGCGGGTTACTCGCTGGTCTCATGGACCGGACTAGTGCCCGAGGAGTTCCTCGAGCAGGCGGCGGCGCTGTACTCCGCGCTCAATGACGCCCCGCACGATCCGCACATCGCACCCGCGGTCTGGGACGCGCAGCGTGTCCGCGAGCGGGTCAACGACCTGCGCCCGCACTACGGGCTGCGGACCTACGGCGTGGCGGCACGGCACGACGCCAGCGGGGAGCTGGCGGCGCTAACCGAGGTCGCGGTGGATCCGGCCGATCCGGGCTGGGGACATCAGATGCTGACGGGCGTGGTCCGGAAGCACCGCGGGCACCGGCTCGGCCTGCTGGTGAAGACCGCGATGGCGGAGTGGCTGAGGGCGGCGGAGCCGACGGTAGAACACATCCAGACCTGGAACGCAGAGTCCAACCGATACATGATCGCGGTCAACGAGGCGCTCGGCTACACGATCCTCGGCCAGCCGGCCAGCTGGTGGCGGCTGGACGTGACGGCGGTACTGGGCGAGCAGGCGCTGGCCGGCCGGGTCGCCGGGACGCGCTAGCCGGGCCCGGCGGATTGCCGGGGGTCAGTCGTAGAAGCCGAGGCGGCGGAGCTGCTTGGGGTTGCGCTGCCAGTCCTTGGCGATCTTGACGTGCAGATCGAGGTAGACCTTCGCGCCGAGGAGAGCCTCGATCTGGCGGCGCGCCCGGCTGCCGACGTCCTTCAGGCGCGCTCCCCCGGTGCCGATGACGATGGCCTTCTGGCTCGGCCGCTCCACGTACAGTTCGGCGTACACGTCGACCAGGTCGTCCCGGCCGGGGCGCGGGCCCATCTCCTCGACCACGACCGCAATCGAGTGCGGCAGCTCGTCCCGGACGCCCTCCAGGGCCGCCTCCCTGATCAGCTCGGCGACCATGATCTGTTCCGGCTCGTCGGTCAGCTCGCCGTCGGGGTACAGCGCCGGGCCTTCGGGCAGATGGGAGACGAGCACGTCGGTCAGCACGTCGAGCTGGAAGCCGGTTACGGCCGAGACCGGAACCACGGCCGCCCAGTCGCCCAGCTCCGTCGCCGCCACCAGCTGTTCCGCGACCCGTTCCGGCGGCACCTGGTCGCACTTGGTCACGACCACCACCACCGGAGTCTTCCTGACGTTCTCCAGCTCCCGGGCGAAGAACCGGTCGCCAGGGCCGATCGGGTCGGCGGCCGGGATGCAGAACCCGATCACGTCGACCTCGGCCAGGGTCGAGCGGACCAGGCTGTCCAGGTGCTCGCCGAGCAGCGTCCGCGGCTTGTGCAGGCCGGGCGTGTCGACCAGGACCAGCTGAGCGTCCGGCCGGTGCACGATCCCCCGGATCACCCGCCTGGTGGTCTGCGGCCGGTCACTGGTGATCGCGACCTTCGCGCCGACCAGGGCGTTGGTGAGCGTCGACTTGCCGACGTTGGGACGTCCGGCCAGGCAGGCGAAGCCCGCGCGGAAGGCAGGACGGTGCAGGGCGTCGGCGCCCGCGGGGCGGGCGGGCGACGGATCGTTCACCATTTGATTCTCGCGCTTTTCCTGGCTGGTGGAACCACGGCCCGTTCGGCATAAAAAGTTAGAGACAGGGGGTCAGACGGTGAGGACGGCGCGGACCGCACCGTCGGGGGCGGCGTGGAAGACCGTCGCGCCCGGGCCGAGGTCGCGCACCACGGCCAGGTCTCCCGGGTCCACCTCCCCGTCGCTGACCAGGGCGGCGGCCTCAAGCTTTTGCGCGCCGCTGGAGACGGCCATGGCCACAGCCAGGCGCAGGGCGGACAGCCGCAGCGAGGGCAGGGCCACCGCGGCAGCGGTGTAGGTCCGGCCGGTCTCGTCGCGGACGGCGGCACCCTCGGACGCCGCTACCCGCGCCCGCGAAGAGCGGGCCAGCGTGATGATCTTGAGGTCTTCGGTATTTATCTGGGGGGGCGGCCCCCCCAGACCCCCCCGGCCAAGCATCTCATCGCTCACTCGTCAGAGTGTACGGGGCGCGGTCACTGCCGCTCGTCGCTCTCCCGCTCGACCAGCACCGTGACGATCTTGTTGCGGCGGCCGGACCCGGGCTCCGCGGTCAGCCGCAGCCCGCTCACCGTGGCGGCGGAGCCCGCGATGGGCACCCGGCCGAGCGCGTGGGCCAGCAGCCCGGCCACCGTCTCCACGTCCTCGGCCCCTTCGATGTGGACGTCGAACAGCTCCTCGAGCTCGGTCACGGCGAGCCGGGCGGTCACCCGGGCCGAGCCGGCGGACAGCCACTCGACCGGCGGCCGCTCGTTGTCGTACTCGTCGGTGATCTCGCCGACGATCTCCTCCAGGATGTCCTCGATGGTGACCAGGCCGGCGGTGCCGCCGTACTCGTCGATCACGATCACCATATGGTTGCGCTGGGCCTGCATCTGGCGCAGCAGCTCGTCGACCGGCTTGCTGTCCGGCACGTAGCTGGCCGGGCGCATCACGGTGGCGACCTTCTCGGTGGCCTCGGCCCCCGGGTGCTCGTGGCTCCAGGCCACGATGTCCTTCAGGTAGGCGATGCCGACCACGTCGTCCTCGTTCTCGCCCACCACCGGAATCCGCGAGAAGCCGCTGCGCAGGGCCAGCGAGAGGGCCTGCTCGACGGTCTTGTCGCTCTCGACGAACACCATGTCGGTGCGCGGCACCATGACTTCCCTGACGATGGTGTCGCCGAGCTCGAAGACCGAGCGGACCATCTCGCGCTCGCCTGGCTCGATGCCGGTCCGGCGCTCGAGGTAGTCGACCAGCCCGCGCAGCTCGGACCGGTCCACGGGGCTCTCGGCGTTCTGCTGGTCCGCGGCCGGCCTGATGCGGCGGCCGGGCGGCATGGCGTTGCCCACGGCCACCAGCAGGCCGGGCAGCGGGCCCAGGGCCCGGGTCAGCGGGTAGAGGAACCGGGCGGCGCGCTCGGCGGAGCGTTCGGTGCGCGGGCCGATCCGCCCGAGCTGCGGGCGCACTCCGGCCAGCGCGTAGTGCATGACGATCACCACGCCGGCCGCGGCCAGCACCGCGCGCCAGTCGTCGCTGAGCCAGTGCACGAAGGCAGCCGTGACCAGGACCGCGCACAGGCACTCGAGGATGGCGCGGAGCAGCAACAGCACGCTCATGTGGCGCGGCAGGTCGGCGGCCACCGTCTGCAGCGTGCCCTTGTGCTCGGGCCGTTCGGCCACCCCGGTGGCGGCGACCAGCGTGAGCGCGGCCTCCGCGTTGGCGCACCAGCCCGCCGCGAGGGCCAGCACGGCCGCCGCGACCAGCAGCCACCCCGCGGGGGACATCAGGCGGTCCCTTCTCGCTCCGTTTCGCGCTCTGCCGTTCCGCGCTCTGCCGTTTCGCGCTCTGCCGTTTCGCGCTTTGCCGTTTGCCAGGCTTTGAGCAGCTGCTCCTGGGTGCCGAACATCGCGGCGTGCTCCTCGGGCTCGGCGTGGTCATAGCCGAGCAGATGCAAGATCCCGTGCACGGTGAGCAGCTCGAGCTCGTCCTGGGCGGAATGGCCGGCCTTGACGGCCTGTTCGGCCGCGACCTGCGGGCACAGCACCACGTCCCCGAGCAGGCCCGGGTCATCGCCCGGTTCCGGGTCGCCCGCGCGGTTGCCGCCCAGGCGCGGCGGCCGGAGTTCGTCCATCGGGAAGGCGAGGACGTCGGTCGGGCCCGGCTCGCCCATCCAGCGCTCGTGCAGTTCGGTGATCGTCCGCTCGTCCACGAGCAGGACGGACAGCTCGGCCAGCGGGTGGATCCGCATCTGGTCCAGGGTGAACCTGGCCACCGCGGCGAGGTCGGCCTCGTCCACGGCGACGCCCGACTCGTTGGCGATATCGGTGCTCATCTGGTGTTCTTCCGCCTGCCCGACCGGTCCGTATTGTGGGCGGTAGAGCCCAGCTGCCGCTCCTGGGCGTCGTACCTCTCGTACGCGTCGACGATCTTGCCCACCAGGCGGTGCCGTACCACGTCGTGGCTGGTCAGCCGCGCGAAGTGGATGTCCTCGACGCCGTCGAGGATGCCCTGGACCACGCGCAGGCCGCTGACCTGGCCGGGCGGGAGGTCGACCTGGGTGACGTCGCCGGTCACCACCACCTGAGAACCGAACCCGAGCCGGGTGAGGAACATCTTCATCTGCTCGGCCGAGGTGTTCTGCGCCTCGTCCAAGATGATGAACGAGTCGTTCAGCGTGTTGTGGGTCAGCAGGAAGTCCTCGGTTGTATAGAGGGAGTCGGCCGCGGCCACCGCGATGCACACCGCCTCGGCGGTCCCGGCCGGCTCGATGCTCTCGACGAAGCGCATCGGACGTCCGCCGTCACCTGCGGCGTTATAGGTATCCCGCTTCCGGCTGAGGCGGAACGGCTCGATGCCTTCCGGGAGGCGGATGTCGATGATGTGCGCGTCGGGGCGGTGAGGGACGGGTCTGCCGTTCGCAAATCCGGGGGCCCGGCCTTCGGCGGGGCGGGTCCGGTGATAGGCGATACCACCGAGCGACCTGACGAGGAAGATCACGTCGTCGCGCAGACGCGGCGAGGCGGTCGAGTACTGGACGCGGCACGTCCGGCCACGCTGGGTGACCGGGCCGCCGTCGGTGTCGAGCAGGCCCTGCAGCACGGCCAGCCGGACCTTGTGCGAGTTGTACACATAAAGGTCCGGCACGAACTTGGTCGTCGACCGGGTGCCGTGCAGGCCGAGTTGGCGCGCTACCCCGGTTACCGGGTTCTCCAGGGTCACGACATCTCCTGGCGACGTCACCTTGTTGAGCAGGTAGTCGGGTCCTTGGAGGGGTCGGACCTCGGTGCCCGGCAGCAGGCGCTTCAACTCGTAGGCCAGCTCTGGATCGCCGGTCGCGAAGCTGGGCGTGGTGGTCCCGGTCAGGCAGCCGTCGCCGAGGAGCAGGCCCAGCGCGTAGGGGTCCATCGGGACTTCCCGGTACGGGAAGCGGACGGGCGCGCTGTGCAGCGGAAGCTCGTATCGGTGGTAGTGATGCGCGCGCAGGTTGCCGATCATCTCGTGGGTGGTCAGGACCCGGAGCGGCTTGCCGCGGCGACGGTCGTCGCGGGTGGCCACGGCCCACAGGTGGTCGCCCGAGCACAGCGTGGAGGCACCATCCTGGGCGGTGACCCGGTAGATGTCTTTCTCGCCCTGCGGGTACACGCCGATGACCGGCGTGGGCTTACCGTCGGACCCGATGACCAGGTCGCCCACGGTCAGCGTGCCAATCGGCCGGAAGCCATCCGGGGTCAAGACGGGCGTCTCCACGGGCTGGCTCCTACCCCGCATGTAGGCCAGGGGGGCGATCTCGATGGTGCCCGCGGACATCAGGCGGGGGATCGAGTCGGGGTCGATCATGTCGTGCAGCGCGTCGTAGAGCGGGCGCAGGTAGGGGTCGATCTTCTCGTACAGGGTGCCGGGCAGGAAGCCGAGCCGCTCCCCCGCCTCGACCGCGGGCCGGGTCAGGATGATCCGGTTGACCTCCTTGGCCTGCAGGGCCTTGACCGCCTTGGCCATGGCCAGGTAGGTCTTCCCGGTCCCGGCCGGGCCGATGGCGAACACGATCGTGTGCTTGTCGATGGCGTCGACGTAGCGCTTCTGGTTCAGCGTCTTGGGCCGGATGGTCCGGCCGCGGGCGGACAGGATGCCGACGGTCAGCACGTCGGCCGGGCGCACGCCGCGCTCGGCGCGCAGCATGGCCGCGGTGCGCTCAATCGCGTCGGCGCTCAGGTTGGTGCCCTTGCGCAGCAGCTCGAGGAGTTCGTCGAACAGCTCGGTGACCAGGGCGGTCTCCGCCGGGTTGCCGGTCGCAGTGATCTCGTTGCCGCGGACGTGGATGTCGGCGTTGAACTCCCGCTCGATCACGTGCAGCAGCTCGTCGCCGGAGCCGAGCAGGCTGACCATCGAATGGTCGGCCGGGATCACGATCTTCACCTGTGATCGCGGTTCACGCGGGCCGTCGGCGCCGCGCTCGCGACCGGCGCCGCGCGGGCCGTCGGCGCGCGTATCGTGCTCTGGTTCACCCGGCCGGCCGTTGCCGCTCGTGTCACTCTCACCGCGCGGGTCGTTGTCCGAAGTGCGCAGGTCGTCGTTTCGGATATCTGTCAATTCGTCGTCAATTCGACGGTCTCCAAGCCCCGGGGGACCGCCCCCCGTGAGTCGTGCACTCCATGCTATCCGGCCTGGCCACCCCGGCCCGCGCGTATCCGCTGATACTCCTGAGTAACCGCTATGCCATCCGTTGTTATCGTGCCGATCCCAGCTAGTGCTGTTGTTGGTCGCGCACTACGGATATTCTTGACTTTCCCGCAATCCTCCGGCGATCACCGGCGGCGTGTCCGAAAGCCAGCGTGGCGCGGTCCGTTTGCTGCTTGGCTGCTTGCTTTACCCAGGTAGCAGGTCTTAGTGTCCGGACGGTTGCCGGCGGCGGCAAGGCAGCAGACGGCTAGATCGATGAGGATTACCAGGCATGAGGGACCGGCGATCAGGTCCTCTGCGCACCGGGCGGCGGCGCGGAGGCGCTAGCTGGTGAGTGAACCTGAGGACGGGGACGCGCGTCCAACTGATGTGACGGAAACCCTGGTGGCCGCGGGAGCCATCCTGCCGGGTGCCCTGGTGGCGCCCACGGCGACGAGCATGGGGTGGAGCGCGGATCGCGCGGTCACTGAGCTGTATTCGCAGCAATACCGGGCGCTGGTGCGGCTGGCTGCGCTGCTGGTGCGGGACACGCCTACCGCCGAGGAAGTGGTGCAGGACGCGTTCGTGGCGATGCACGGCGGCTGGCAGCGGCTGAGGGACGCCGAGAACGCGCTGGCTTACCTGCGGCAGGCAGTCGTGAACCGGTCCCGGTCGGTGCTGCGCCACCGGACCGTGGTGGACAAGAACCTGCAGAAGGCGCCGCCGGACATGCCCAGCGCCGAGCACGGCGCGCTGGCCCAGCTGGAGCGGTCCGCCGTGGTGGACGCGCTGCGCAAGCTGCCGGAGCGGCAGCGCGAGGCGATCGTGCTGCGCTACTACGCCGACTTCTCCGAGGCCGAGATCGCGGCCGCGATGAAGATCAGCCGGGGCGCGGTCAAGAGCCACACCGCGCGCGGCATGGCCGCGCTGCGCGCGGAGCTGGAGCAGGACTCATGGTGAGATCCGGGCGCGGCTTCGACGGCGGGCAGGGGCCGGACTTCGCCGACTTCTTGCGCCGCGAACTCCACGCTGCCGCGGATCAGGTGGAGCCGGGCGGGGACGGCCTGGAGCGGATCCGCGACAAGATCCGGTCTCGCCCGGCCCACGCCAGCCGGCCCAAGGGGGCGCTGGGTCTCTGGCTGGCCATCTGGGGCGTCGTGACGGCCCTGGTCCGCCGCCTAGGCGACCTGGTCCGGCGCGCGGTTCCGGCCCGCGGCGGGCCGCCCGGACGGGACGGCGCACGGCAGGGCGGCGCACGGCGGCCGCCGCAGCGGCCCAGAGACTGGCGCGAGGCGATGCTGCGGCCGGCCTTCGCCGTCGGCGTGGCCGTGTTCGCCATCGGCGTGGTCCTGTCGGCCGTGCCTCCCGCGCGCAACGCGATGGTCACGATGGGCAACGCCATCGGCTCAGCCCTCAACATCAACACTCCCCCCTCCAAGGGCGCGGGTGCCACCGACGGCAATGGCAGTACTCCGGTGCCCTCACCGGCTGCGGAAGGTACCGGGCCCAGCACCGCGCCTGGTGTGGCCGCGCATACCACGCCGCCTTCCTGCCCGCCGTCGTCCACGCATCCGTCCGCGGCGCAGACCAGGACCAGCCCGCCGAGCGGGGCGACCCAGACGACCACCGCGCCCGTCACGTCGCCCAGCGGGAGCCAGAGCAGCGGGAGCACCACGAGTCCCAGCCTCAGTCCCTCCGCCAGCCCGAGCACCAGCCCGAGCGTAAGTCTCAGTCCCAGCCCGGACCCGAGCGGTACTCAGACGGCGACCACCACGCCGCCGGCCAGCCCCACTCACAGCACCAGCACCCACTCGGCCGGGCCTGGTAAGACGGGCGTTGGGGCGACTTCGAACTCGACCTGCACGCCTTCGGCGTCCACACACGTCGCAGCGTCCACGGCCGCTTCTTCGGCGTCTTCTGCCGCGTCTTCCTCGGCGTCTTCTGCTGCCTCCTCTTCTACGTCCGCTCCGGGCACTTCTTCGCCCTCCGCCAAGTCGTCGTCCTCGGCCAAGCCCAAGAAGAGCGGGTCGACGTCGGTAAGCGCGAGGGCGACCACGTCGACCAGCACGTCGGCTGCGTCGAACCCGTCGTCATCCGCCGGCGCTGACAGCGTCACCCCGGACGTGAACTCGCCGTCGGCTACCAGCGGCCAGAGCGGCTGAGCAGGACGGCGGCGGCCACGGTGCCTGCCGTCGATGTCCGCAGCACGGTAGGCCCCAGGCTGCGGGGCATCGCGCCGGCCGTACGGAAGGCCGCGTTCTCGTCGTCGGTGATCCCGCCCTCCGGACCGACGATCACGACCAGGTCACCGGATTCTGGTGGCCTGAGCTGGCCGAGGCTCAGGGCGGCACCCGGTTCGAGCACGACCGCGCACGCCGCCTTGGTAATCACCTGAGCCACTTCTCCGGCCGACACGGGCCCGGTCACCTCGGGTATCCAGGCGCGGCGTGACTGCTTGGCGGCCTCCCGCGCGGTGGCCCGCCACCGGGCCAGCGAGCGTACGCCGCGTTCGGCCCGCCAGACCGGCACGCAGCGCGCCGCCGCCCACGGCATGATGCGGTCGACGCCGATCTCGGTCATTTCCTCCACGGCCAGCTCACCGCGATCGCCCTTCGGTATGGCCTGGACCACGGTGATCAAAGGGTCCGGGCGGGGCATCTCCCGCCTGGCCTGCACGGCCAGCTCGAGCCCGCGGCCGGAATGAGCGGTAACCACGCACTCGGCGACCAGCCCCGCGCCGTCACCCACGTCGGCCCGTTCGCCGGGACGCAGCCGGCGGACGGCCGCCGCGTGCCGGCCCTCGGCTCCGGACAGGAGGATGACATCTCGCTGGAGTTCGGCCCGGTCGGCCAGGAAGACAGGCGGCTGCGGCACGATCAGACCCCGGGAGCGTCAGCGGCCGTTGAACGCGTCGCGCAGCCTCGAGAAGAAACCCTGCTGACCCGGCGCGAACCGGCCGGGCGGCGCTTCCTCGCCGCGGAGCTTGGCCAGGTCGCGCAGCAGCTTTTCCTGCTCGGCGTCGAGCTTGCTCGGCGTCTCGACCGTGACGTGGATGACCAGGTCACCGCGCCCGTTGCCGTTGAGGTGCTTGACGCCCTGACCGTAGAGCGGGATCACCTGCCCGGATTGGGTTCCGGGGCGGATGTCGATGTCGGCGGGCCCGTCCAGGCTATCGACCGACAGTGTGGCGCCCAGGGCCGCGGCCACCATCGGAATGGTCACCGTGCAGTGCAGGTCATCCCCCTGCCGCTCGAAGATCTCGTGCGGGCGCTGCACGATCTCCAGGAACAGGTCCCCGGGCGGCCCGCCGCCCGGGCCGACCTCGCCCTCGCCGGCCAGCTGGATATGCGTGCCGTCCTCGACGCCGGCCGGGATCCGCACCTTGATGGTGCGCCTGGTCCGGACGCGGCCGTCACCGTCGCACTCCGGGCAGGGCCGGACCAGGACGGTCCCGTATCCCCCGCAACCCGGGCACACCCGGGCCATCATCACCTGGCCGATGAAGGAGCGGGTGACCTGGCTCACCTCACCGCGCCCCCCGCAGATGTCACAGGTCTGCGGGTGAGTGCCCGGCGCGGTACCTTCGCCGGAGCAGGTGGGGCACACCACGGCCGTATCCACGGTCAGCTCGCGGGTCGCGCCGAACGAGCACTCGGCCAGGTCGAGCTCGATCCTGATCGTCGCGTTCCGGCCGCGTTGCGCGCGGCTGCGCGGTCCCCGGGTAGCCGTCGCGCCCGCGCCGCCGAAGAACTGGTCGAGCAGGTCGCTCAGCGGCGAGAATCCGGGCCCGAACGGGCCCGCCCCGGCGCCCGTTCCCGCACTGGCGAACGGATCGACGCCCATGTCGTACATCCGGCGCTTCTCGGTGTCCGACAGCACCTCGTAGGCCTGGGTGATCTCCTTGAACCGCTCCTGGGTCTCGGGGTCGGGGTTCACGTCCGGATGAAGCTCCCGCGCGAGCCGCCGGTAGGCCCGCTTGACCTCGTCCTGCGTCGCGTCACGGCGGATCTTGAGCAGAGCGTAATAGTCCGCCACTAGGACTCCATCAGAATCTGGCCAACGTAACGTGCCACGGCGCGCACCGCGCCCATTGTTCCCGGGTAATCCATCCTGGTTGGCCCGAGCACGCCGAGCTTGGCCAGCGGCTGGGCCGGGTTGCCGTACCAGGTGGATACCACCGATGTAGCCTCCAGGCCCGCGACCTGGTGCTCCGATCCGATCGTCACGGTCAGAATCGCGGGCTCGGTCGTCTCTCCGAGAAGCCGCATCAACACTACCTGTTCCTCCAGGGCCTCGAGCACTTCCCGCAGGCCCTTGCTGAAGTCATGCGCGGCGAGGTTCGCGGTGCCGCCGAATACGATCTTCTCCTCGTTCCGCTCGATCAAGCTGGCCAGCAGGATCGAGAACACGGCATTCGCGTTCGTCCGCTCCTCGACCGGGAGCCGGTCGGACAGGTCGGTGACCATGGCGGCGGCGTCGGCCAGCTTGTGGCCGCCCAGGCAGGTATTCAGCACCGCGCGTACGTGCGAAACCGAGGCGTCGTCCCAGGCCGCCGGCAGGTCGACGGTGCACTGCTCGACGCGCCCGGTGTCGGTGATCAGCACCAGCAGCAGCTTGGTCGGGGCGAGCGGGACGAGTTCGATGTGCCGGATCGCGGACCTGGTGAGCGACGGGTACTGCACCACGGCGACCTGACGGGTGAGCTGGACGAGCAGCCGGACGGTGCGCATGACCACGTCATCGAGACTGTAGGCGCCCCCCAGGAACGTCTCGATGGCCCGCCGCTCGGCCGCGGACAGCGGCTTGACGCTGGACAGCCGGTCGACGAAAAGCCGGTAGCCCTTGTCGGTCGGTATCCGGCCCGCGCTGGTGTGCGGCTGCGCGATGAAGCCCTGCTCCTCCAGTACCGCCATGTCGTTGCGGATCGTCGCCGGGGAAACGTCGAAATGGTGCCGGTCAACCAGCGTCTTCGACCCCACCGGCTCAGTGGTGGACACGTAGTCTTCGACGATCGCCCGGAGCACCGTAAGTTTGCGCTCGTCAAGCACGCGTTCACCTCCTTGGCCCTTCCTTGGCACTCAAAGGTCCTGAGTGCTAAGTCTATTGCGTCCAGCAAGTTCCCGGCGCGCGACAACACGGCGAACTACGGCCGTGATCTTACCCAGGAGGGACCAAACTCGTGTGGAGCAGGCGATACGGCCCGGATGTGCTGGCCGATGGACAATCCGGGCCACCGGGGCGCCGTCGGGTCCAGCGTGAGGTACCCAAGGTCGAGGCCGAGCGCGGCCTGGTCGTGGAGGACTCCGAGGGCCGGTTCTGCGGTGCGGTGGTGGGTTACGAGAAGGGCGCGGTGACGCTCGAGGACCGGCACGGCAAGCGGCGGATGTTCCCGCTGGCGCCTGCGGCGTTCCTGCTGGACGGCCAGCCGGTCACCCTCGTCCCGCCCAGCGGAGGCCGGGGGCCAGGGGGTATGGGGGGCGGGCAGCCCCCCATGAGCGGGGGGGTCTGGGGGGGGCGTCCCCCCGAGGAAAAACCGTCCCCCCGGGCCAGAACCGCCTCCGGGTCGGTGGCGCCGCCGCCCAGCCGCGCGAAGGTGGCCAGGGCGAGCCGGATCTACGTCGAGGGCAAGCACGACGCCGAGCTCGTGGAGAAGATCTGGGGCGATGACCTGCGGGACGTGGGGGTCGTCGTGGAGTACCTGGAAGGCATCGATGATCTGCCGGCCATCGTGACGAGGTTCTCCCCCGCGCCCGGCCGGCGCCTCGGGGTGCTCGTGGACCACCTGGTGAAAGGCTCCAAGGAGAGCCGGATCGCAGCCGGCATCCGGTCGGCCGACGTGCTCGTGGTGGGGCATCCGTTCATCGACATCTGGGCCGCGGTGCGGCCGTCCGCGGCCGGCATCGCACGCTGGCCGGACGTCCCGCCGGGCCAGCCGTGGAAGGAGGGGGTGCTGCGCGCCCTCGGCTGGCCGCCGGAGGTGCCTGGTGCCTGGCAGCGTATCCTGCGGTCGGTTACGAGCTACGCGGACCTGGAGCCCGAGTTGCTGGGCCGGGTGGAGGAACTGATCGATTTCGTGACCGTGCCCGGGAATGACTAGCGTGACGGCAACAGCGGATTAAACGCGAGGACCGTTGATGACGAGCAAGCGGGCACGACCCGGACCCGGCCCGCAGGTCGCCAGGAGTGAACCGGGAGGCCCGTGGGTTCCGGTCCCGGAGGCCGAGGTGAAATCGGCGACGTTCGGCTACCTGGGCGCGATCGTCAGCGGCCCGCTCATCCCGCTGGTCACGTACGCGATCGGGCGGAGACGGTCGCCGTTCCTGCGGTTCCACGCGGCGATGGCCCTGAACCTGTCGCTCACCGGAGTGCTGTACGCGCTGTGCTGCCTGATCCTGTGCGGCCTGCTCCTGCTGGACAGCCTCACCGCGGCCCTGGTGGTCGTCATCCCGATCGCCTTCGGTCTCTGGCTCTCGGTGCTGAAGTACCTCATCCGCGGCATCGGCGCGGCGAACCGCGGCGAGCGGTACGACGTGCCCGGCTGGATCTGCGCGCCGATGGCGAAACCCTTAACTCGGTGAGCGTGCGCGTCACGGTGTCGGCCAGCAGGCGGCCGCGCCTGGTCAGCACGATCCGGCCCGCGGCGTGGGCATCGGCGCGTGCCAGGCCCTCGGCCACCGCCACCGCCGCATTCGCCCGCCCGGCCGGGCTCAGGACTTCGACCGGGCATCCGTCGGCCAGCCTGATCAGCAGCATGACCCGCTCGAGCTGCCGTTCGGTGTCGCCCAGGATCTCCCTGGCCTGGCCGGGGCTGAGCCCGGCCAGGATCCTCGTGCCGTAGGCGGCCGGGTGCCGCACGTTCCACCAGCGGGTTCCGCCGACGTGGCTGTGCGCGCCCGGCCCGATGCCCCACCAGTCGCCGCCGGTCCAGTAGAGCATGTTGTGCGCGCACCGGGACGATCCGCCGGCGGCCCAGTTGGAGATCTCGTACCAGCCGAGGCCCGCCGCGGTAAGCATCTCGTCGGCCACGAGATAGCGCTCGGCGAGCACGTCGTCGTCCGGCGCGGGCAGTTCGCCGCGCCGGACGCGCGCCGCCAGCCGGGTGCCCGGCTCCACGGTGAGCGCGTAGGCGGAGATGTGGTCGGGCCCGGCCGCGACGGCGGCCTCCAGCGAGCGCCGCCAGTCCGCGTCGGTCTCCCCCGGCGTGCCGTAGATCAGGTCCAGGCTGACGTGGGAGAACCCGGCCTCGCGGGCCCACGTGACGCAGCGGGCCGGGCGCCCCGGCTGGTGCACACGGTCGAGCACCGCGAGCACAGCGGGGACCGCGCTCTGCATTCCGAACGAGACGCGGGTGACCCCCTGCGCGCGCAGTTCGGCGAGGGTGGCCTGGTTGACGCTTTCCGGGTTGGCCTCCGTCGTCACTTCGGCTCCGGGGGCGAGGCCGAACTCGGTGTCGATGGCCCGCAGGATATGGCCGAAGGCGGCCGGGGGCATCAGGGTCGGCGTGCCGCCGCCGAAGAACACCGTGCGCACCGGGACGTCCGCGCGGCGTGCGTCTCCGGCGAGCACCTTGCGGGCGAACCCGATCTCGGCGATCGCCAGGCCGGGGTAGCTGCCCACGGATACCGCAGTCGTCCCGCCGAGTTCGGTGGCGGTATAGGTGTTGAAGTCGCAATAGCCGCAGCGGGTCGTGCAGAACGGCACGTGCACATAGACCCCGAACGGCCGCTCGCCCAGCCCGCGGGCCGCGGTTTCCGGCAGAGTCCCGTCAGCGGGGACGGGCGCACCCCCGGGCAGGGCACCAGGCATGCGGTCAGGGTACCTGCGCTGATCCCGGGGTGACATTGCCGGATTACCGATCCGCGCGCTTAGACTGGAAGAGTCGCAGGCACGATAAGCAGTCGGGTCGCGTTCGCGGGAGGCGTCGGTGACAGAGAACCAGTCGCAATGGCCGGCCCAGTACCCGAGGTACAGCCCGCCTGACGGGACCCAGGAGCCGCAGGCCGGCTACCAGGTCCCGGTCGCTGGTTACCAGGTCCCGACCGGCGGTTACCCCGTCCCGACGGGCGGTTACCCCGTCCCGCCCGGTGGTTATCCGGCTCAGCAGTCCGGCTACCAGATGAGGGCCCACGCTTCCATGCGCGCGTCCTCGGCGGACCGGGAGCGTGCCGTTGACGTGCTGAAGGCGGGGTTCGCCGAGGGCCGCCTCACCCAGGACGAGTACAACGACCGGATGGGACGGGCGTACGCCGCCCGCACCTACGGGGATCTGGCGGCCCTGACGACTGACCTGCCGGTCGGCCCGCTGCCCGCCTGGCCGGTTCCCGCCTACCAGCCGCCCCCGCCCAGCGGGACGAACTCAATGGCGATCGCGTCGATGGTGCTGGGCGTGGCCGAGTTCTTCACCGCCGGGCTGACCGCTGTCCCGGCCGTCATCTGCGGTCACATCGCCCGGCGCCAGATGAAGGAGACCGCGCAGCGTGGCGACGGGCTGGCCACCAGCGGCCTGGTGCTCGGGTACATGGCGATCATCTTCTGGTCGGTGCTGATCGCGGCCTCGCTCGTCGGCGTGGCGATCTCGATCGCGCATAACGGCCCGATCATCGTCAACGGGCCGCCCGGCGGCGGACCCTGACCTGGAGCCGCCTTGAGCAAGTCGTGACCGGCCGCCACACCGAACATGACATTGGCACTTCCGAGACGCGCCGAACGTCTTACACTCAGTTAGAGGCGTCCGCAGGAGGCTCATGTGGCATACGGTCCAGCTCAGGCATTTCCGCCGCAGCCGCCCGGGCCCGAAGGCTTCGGGGCTCCCGGGGGGCTTGGGGCCTTTGGGGGTCTTGGGGCCTTTGGGGGTCTTGGAGTCGCCGGCGTCAACCCCGCGTGGCTGGCGGCCAGCGCGGACCGCGAGCGAGCCGTGGGCGTACTGCAGGCGGGTTTCACCGAGGGGCGGCTGACCCAGGAGGAGCTCGACGACCGCGTGGCCCAGGCTTACGCGGCCCGCACCTACGGGCAGCTCTGGGCGCTGACCGCGGACCTGCCGGCCGGGGCGCTGCCTTGCCCGCAGTTCCCCCCGGGGCACGGCGCGCTGGTCCCGCAGGAGGCCGGGCCGCCCAGCCACTGGAAGCCCGCCGCCACGCTGATCATCACCGCGCTGGTCATCTTCACCCTGGCCGCGCTGATCACCGCGATCATCACCGCCCACGCCCAGGCCGTGTACATTCCGAACTTCCAGCACGCGAACCTGACCCCGTTCATCCGGCACGTCGGGTCGGTTAACGGCCTGTTCCCGGGGATCCCGCCGAACGGGCCCGGCGGCTGAGACCACGCTCCGTTCCGTATAAAGATCTTGGTGTTACCGCTGCCTGCGGTCAGCTGGCTGGGTGGACAGCGCCGCGACGAAGGCCTCCTGGGGGACGTCGACCCGGCCGATGGTCTTCATCCGCCTCTTGCCTTCCTTCTGCCTCTCCAGCAGCTTGCGCTTGCGGGTGATGTCGCCGCCGTAGCACTTGGCCAGTACGTCCTTGCGCAGTGCGCGGATGTTCTCCCGGGCGATGATGCGCGCGCCCACGGCCGCCTGGATCGGCACCTCGTACTGCTGGCGCGGGATGAGTTCCTTCAGCTTCGCGGTCATGGACAGGCCGTACTCGCGGGCCTCATCGGCGTGCACGATCTGGCTGAACGCGTCCACCGGCTGGCCCTGCAGCAGGATGTCGACCTTGACCAGGTCGGCCTGCTGCTCCCCGTCGGGCTCATAGTCCAGCGAAGCGTAGCCGCGGGTCCGGGACTTGAGCTGGTCGAAGAAGTCGAAGATGATCTCCGCCAGCGGCAGCGTGTAGCGGATCTCGACCCGGTCCGCGGACAGGTAGTCCATGCCGATCAAGGCGCCGCGCCTGCTCTGGCACAGTTCCATGATCGTTCCGATGTACTCGGCCGGAGAGATGATCGTGGCCCGCACCACAGGCTCGTACACGGCCGCCACCTTGCCTTTTTGCGGCTCGGATCCTCCCGGGAAGTCGCTGGGGTTGGTCACCCGCAGCTCCTGGCCGGTGTCCATGACGACGCGGTAGACGGCGTTCGGGGCGGTGGAGATGAGCGACAGGTCGAACTCCCGCTCCAGCCGCTCGCGCACGATCTCCATGTGCAGCAGGCCGAGGAACCCGCAGCGGAAGCCGAAGCCGAGGGCGTCGCTGGTCTCCGGCTCGTAGACGAGCGCCGCGTCGTTCAGCCGCAGCTTGTCCAGCGCGTCGCGCAGGTCCGGGTAGTCGTCGCCGTCCACCGGGTACAGGCCGGAGAAGACCATCGGCTTGGGATGATCGTAACCCGCCAGCGGTTCCCTCGCGGGGTGGGCTGAGCTGGTCACGGTGTCGCCGACCCGGGCCTGGCGGACGTCCTTGACCCCCGTGATCAGGTAGCCGACCTCGCCGGCGGCCAGGCCCGCCGACGGAATGGGCTCCGGCGAGATGACCCCTACTTCGAGGGTCTCGTGCGCCGTTCCGGTGGACATCATCAGGGACCGCTCGCGTTTCGTGAGCCGGCCGTCGACGACCCGGACGTAGGTGACCACGCCGCGGTAGGTGTCGTAGATCGAGTCGAAGATGAGCGCCCGGGCCGGGGCGTCCGGATCGCCTTGCGGGGCCGGGACCAGGCGGACGATCTCGTGCAGGAGGCGCTCGACGCCCTCACCGGTCTTGGCGCTGACCCTGAGCACCTCACTGGGGTCGCAGCCGATGATCCCGGCGAGTTCGGCGGCGTAGCGGTCGGGCTGCGCGGCGGGCAGGTCGATCTTGTTCAGCACCGGGATGATCTTGAGGTCGGCGTTCAGGGCCAGGTACAGGTTGGCCAGCGTTTGCGCCTCGATGCCCTGGGCGGCGTCCACCAGCAGGACCGCCCCCTCGCAGGCGGCCAGGCTGCGGGAGACCTCGTAGGTGAAGTCAACGTGCCCTGGAGTGTCGATGAGGTTCAGCACGTACTGCTTCTGGTCGTCGCCGCTGGACCAGGGCAGCCTTACCGCCTGGCTCTTGATCGTGATGCCGCGCTCGCGCTCGATGTCCATCCGGTCCAGGTACTGCGCGCGCATCTGGCGCCCCTCCACCACGCCGGTGAGCTGCAGCATCCGGTCGGCCAAGGTCGACTTGCCGTGATCGATGTGGGCGATGATGCAGAAGTTCCTGATCACGGCCTGGTCGGTGTGGCCCGGGGACAGGCGGGCAGGGCTGGCAGGGCTGGTAGGTGACACGCATGTCCGTTTCGGGTGACTCGCCGCCTCGCGGCCTGAGTGTTCCATGATCCCATGTCGGGTGTGCTGCCCCCGCCGCTACGTCGCAGGGGCCGCGGTTTGAGTGTAGGGCGTCGGCTCGGATAAGCTTCGTCGTCGCGTCACCCATAGGCCGTTATGCAAGACTGGCTAGCGAGCGTAGGACCCAGGCCTGCGCGCGCGGCCGGTACTCGTGACACGGGCAGCGGTTTGAGGGTTACTGCATAACGCGAACTGTGCCAGACACCGCCAACTTTGAAGGACTTCCACGCGTGGCGAACATAAAGTCTCAGATCAAGCGCAACAAGCAGAACGAGAAGGCGCGCCAGCGGAACAAGGCCGTCAAGTCGTCGCTGCGCACGTCCATCCGTAAGTTCCGCGAGGCCGCGGACGGCGGTGACCTCGAGGCGGCCGGAACCGCGCTGCGGGCCGCCACCCGGCAGCTGGACAAGGCCGCGAGCAAGGGCGTCATCCACATGAACCAGGCCGCGAACCGCAAGTCCGCCATCGCCAAGCGCTACGCCGAGCTCCAGCACGCTTAGAGCTATTCCGGGCCGGGCCGGGCCGGGCCGCGGCGCGGAGCTATCCCGGGCCGGGCCGGGCCGCGGTGCCCGGCCCGTGCGGTGACAACCGCCCGGTGCGTGTTTCGGTTTATGCTCGTGACGCGTCGAGTTCGGCCCAGACGGCCTTACCCGCTGAAACCCGGCGCACTCCCCACCGGCCGGCCAGCGAATCCACCAGGACGAACCCAAAACCTGACTCATCGCAATCGGCTGGGCTACGCGAAAATCGCCAGTGCGGATCGCCATCCTGGACCTCAACACGCAGCCAGGTGCCCGCGCTGGTGAGCTCCAGCCCGATCGCACCGGTGTCGCAGGCGTGCCGCAGGGCGTTCGTGACCAGCTCGGACACGAGCAGGACGGCGGTGTCCTCCAGGTGGCCGAGATGCCAGGCGGCCAGCGCGTCGCGGGTAACTTGCCGCGCCAGCCGCACCGCGGGCACGTCGGGTGGCAGCGCCAGCCGAAGGCTCCGCTCGTTTCCCTCTCCCCCGCCGGGGCGCACGTAATAGCCGCGAAATCTACCATGGTCAGCCGTCATCGCCTCAAGCCCCAACTCGTCATCCGCCGGCCTCCCGGCGTAACTGCCTCACGGCGGATGCGGACCTGCGGGCCCGCCGCGCGGCTGGCCAAGGCTATGGGCGGCGCCCAAGAGCGGTGCTCGGCGCGCGCCTCCCCGTGCTCTTTGTTACTGCCGAGTATCGGTCTCCCATCTCAGCTGAAGCCGAGGGAAAACTTAATACACGCTCTCGACTTCCAGATCGTCAGCTGAGCATCAGCTGACCATCAGCTGACTGCTGAACCGCCGGCCCGGGCCAGGAACAGCTCCGGGTACACAGACTCCATGCTGAGCGCGCAGCCGAACCGGACGCCGTCGACGTCGAAGGTGATCGGGCTGGAACCGGCCGTGTACATGTAGCTGACCTTGGCGTTGGACAGCATCCGCTCGTCGTAGCGCGTAACGACCCGACCGTGGTTGTCGATCACGTAGAGGTTGTTGTGCGGGCGATGAGGCGCGGTAAGCCGGTGCACGGCACCAACGACGGTCCGCAACTTCAGGGACGCGGCGTATTCGGCGATCGAGCGCAGCTCGGCCTGTTGCGCTTCCCAGCCGAAGCGTGCGGTGCGCCGGGTGCCGATGTCGTCAGCAGCTGGATTGTGTGATGCTGCACCTAGCGTGAGTGACGGTTGGGGGGAGCCATGCCGCGGGAAGATCCCCAGCGGGTTCGGGTAGGTGACGCGTGCCACGACCAGCGCATTGGTGATCCCGCCGCTGATGGTCGTGCCTGTCTGCAGCTGCTGCGCCACCCAGCCCGCCACGACCGCTGCGTCAACGACCTCTATCGACTGCTCTGCCCTAGATGGTAAAAGAAGTTCATAGGTCCGGGTCAGTGGCTGCCAGTGCCCTCGCGATGCTGGCGAGCGCGTGAGGCGGCGTCGAGTTGATCTCTGTCGGCGCCCTTGAGCATGAGCGGGCCGCGACGTAGCACGTTGTCAGGCACTCAATCGCGATATAGCTTGGCTGGATGGACGTACGGGCACACGAGGACGTCGCCGCAGCGGCGGCTGTGCATACCGAGCTCGGCCAAGCGTACGACGGCGCCGTGGCCGAGGGGCTGGTCGAGAGGATCAGCTCGGAGATCGACAAGCAGGTGGACGCGAGGCTGGCACAGCGGGGCATCCAGTCCAGCATGGCCGCATGGACGAACCTGGCCATGGGCCTGGGCTCAGTCGGGCTGGGTATCGGTGCAACGGCTGTGACGCTGCAGTCCTGGTCGTCCAGCGGAGTCGCACCTAAGGCAGAACTTGATCTCGGCTCATTCCGCGCATCCCTGCTGACAAGCACCAGGTCGGTGAGCACCACCCAGGTGATCCTTATCGCACTGATCTGGGTCGCCATTGCGATCATCAACATCGCCTACGCCCGCCGCCGTCTAGGTCGGCCCTAAGCGGTACACCCACGCCACAACTGGTGCGGCAGCCGACGCTGGAACTGCACCGAAGCACCTGGAAGGTTGCTGAGAACTGCCAGGTCGGGTGTTCCTGGCCTACGCATCGGCGCATGGGCACGCGCTGATCGACCGGGAAACAGCCTCTATCTGAGCCGGTACGCCGAGTGCGGTTGCAGTATTAGACGTCTCAGCCGGCCCGGCCGCGCTTAGACGTCTCCGCCGGCCCGGGCCGCGACGATCCGGCGCACCGCCCGTTCCAGCGCGTAGTCCGCGCTGGTCGTCTCGCCCTTGACCTGCGCGTCCGCTTCGGCCACGGCGTGCAGCGCGCGGGCGACGCCATCCGGCGGCCAGCCGCGCAGCTGCTGTCGCACCCGGTCGATCTTCCACGGCGGGGCGCCGACCTCGGCCGCGAGCGTCGCGGCGTTCAGGTTCCGGGGAGCCGAACCGACCCGGCCCAGCAGCCGGACCCCTTGGGCGAGCGCGCTGCAGATCAGCACCGGTGAGACGCCGGTGTCCAGGGCCCAGCGCAGCTGCTCCAGGGCCCGGGCCAGGTGCCCTTCCACCGCGTGGTCCGCCACCGTGAACCCGGTCGCCTCGGCCCGGCCGCGATAGTAGGTGGCCACGACGGCCTCATCCACCTGACCGCCGGCGTCGGCGGCGAGCTGGTCGCAGGCGGCGGCGAGCTCGCGCAGGTCCGAACCGACCGCGTCCAGCAGGGCGCGGGCGGCGGCATCGTCGGCCCGCTGGCCCGCCCGCCGGAACTCGCCCCGGACGAAGTCCAGCCGCTCGGCAAACCTGGTGACCTTCGGGCACTCGATCACCTGCGCCCCCGCGGCCTTCACCCCGGCCAGCAGCTCCTTGCCCTTGGCCCCGCCCGCGTGGGTCATGATCAGCGACACGTCCGGTGCCGGGCTGGCCGCGTACCGGATCAGCTCGGCGGCGACCTCCTTGGCCGCGTTCTGCGCGGCCCTGATCACGACCACGCTTCCGCCGCCGAACAGCGACGGCGAGGTCAGCGAGTCCAGCTCACCCGGCCCGAGTGCCGCTCCGTCCAGGTCATGGACATCCCACGCCTGCCCCGCGTCCGCAGATGCGGTGACCAGGTCCCGGACGGCGCGGTCGATGAGGAACTCCTCCTCGCCGACCACGATCGTGACCGGAGCTTTTGCGGAACGTGATGCCGCGGTGCGCGCTGCCATGACCGCAGCATGCCACGCTCCCGCTCGCGGCGGGGGGGTGCTGAATCAGAAAGGGTTACGCGGTGACGGGCTCGCCGCCGAGCCAGACGCGGCGCGGCGCCAGTCCGAACGACCATACGAACGCGCCCTCGTGATCGGCGTCCCACAGCACCATGTCGGCGAGCCTGCCGCGCACCATCGCGCCCCGGTCGGGGGCGCGCAGCGCGTGCGAACCGCCGATCGTGGCGGCGCGGAGCGCCTCGTCGACGCTCATCCCGAGATAGGACACGGCCAGCGAGATGACCAGCCCCATCGAGGTGATGCCGTTGCGGCCCGGGGTGTGATCCGAGGCGAGCGCGACGGTGACGCCCTTGTCGAGCAGCGATCGGACCGGCGGCCGGGCGGTGTGCTGCAGGGCAGTGCCGGGGCACACCACCGCGACCACGCCCGCTTGCGCGAGCGCGGCCACGTCGTCCTCGTTGGCCTCGTGCAGCATGTCGGCGGACACGCAGCCCAGTTCGGCGGCCAGCAGGGCGGCACCGGTACGCGAGTCCCCGCAGGCGTGGATCCGCGGCAGCAGGCCCGACCGCCGCCCGGCGGACAGGATCCAGCGCGCCTCGTCCTCGGAGAATCCGTCCTTCTCGCAATAGACGTCGACGCTGTCGGCGCCGAGCGCCGAAGCATCGGAGCACCAGGAGCCCACCGCGTCGATGTAGTCCGCGCGGCGGCCGAAGTACTCGGGCGGGACCGCATGGGCGGCCAGGAACGTGATGTGCACCCGCGGCATGCCGGGCTCGCCCTCGAGCCCGCGCAGCATGCGGACGTCGGCCAGCTCGCCGTCCCGGGTCAGGTGGTAGCCGGTCTTGGCCTCGATGGTGGTCGTCCCGGCCCGCAGCCACCGGCCCATCCGCTCGCGCACCCCGTTGCACAACGTCCACGGGTCGGTGCCCCGGGTGACGGTCACGGTGGACGACACGCCGCCGCCGGCCCGGTCGATCTCCGCGCTCGACGAGCCGTTGGACCGCATGGCGAGTTCGGCCCAGCGGTTTCCGGCGTACACCGGGTGAGTGTGGGCGTCGATCAGCCCGGGGGTGACCAGACCGCCGCCCAGGTTCTCCACGTGGTCCACGTCCACGATGTCGTCGATGACCCCGGGAATCCGCTGGGGCAGCTCAGCGGAGGGCCCGACCCAGGCGATCCGGTCGCCGCTCGTCACCACGGCGGCGTTGGACAAGACCTCGGAGCCTGTCCACAGGCGGCCGATGTTGGTCAGCAGGCGTACAGTCACCGGCGATCCCCCCCGGGACCGGTGATCTCACGCGCCATGAGCGATCACCTGCCATGCCTTGCACCCGCTGGACCGCCCACGGGCGCTGGATGATGTCCGCTTGCACCGCACGATGGGCGCCGGTGCTCGTACGCTGGGCCGTGCGGGTGCGGTCTCCAACCTATCGATCCAGATACGCTATTGCACCGCTACCACCGCAGACAAGCCTTTCGGCAAAATGCAGAACTTTATCGGCCAGCCCGGCTTCCGGGCCCCTGGTCAGTGCGGAAAGTCCGCCGGGACCGTCCCCGGATCGCTACGGTGCCGCGGGAGTCAGCGCGGCCGCCTCCAGCTGGGCGGCCAGTCCCGGCGGGACCCGAGCCTCCAGCAGCGTGCCGTCCGCCACGTGCTCGGCGTGCAGCACCTCGCCGTCGGCGTGGGCGCGCGCCACCAGGTCACCGCGGCCGTACGGCACGATTACCCGGACCTGGGCGTCGAGGCGCGGTAGCGCGGCCTCGATGGCGTCCCGCAGGGCCGCCAGCCCGGCGCCGGTCTTGGCCGAGATGCTGATGCTGCCCGGCACGCGCGCCCGCAGCGCCTGCAGCACCACGGGGTCGGCAGCGTCGATCTTGTTGACCACCACGAGCTCGGGGACGTGCCCCGCGCCGATCTCGCCCAGCACCCCGCGGACCGCCGCGATCTGCGCTTCCGGCTCCGGGTCCGAGCCGTCGACCACGTGCACGATGAGGTCGGCCTCGGCGGTTTCCTCCAGGGTGGAGCGGAACGCCTCGACCAGCTGATGCGGCAGGTGGCGGACGAAGCCGACGGTGTCGGTCAGCGTGTAGGCGCGCCCGGAGGGCGTCAGCGCCCGCCGCACCGCCGGGTCCAGGGTGGCGAACAGCGCGTCCTCGACCAGGACCCCGGCGCCAGTGAGCACGTTGAGCAGGCTCGACTTGCCCGCGTTGGTGTAGCCGGCGATCACCACGGACGGCACGTCACGGCGGCGCCGCCGGCCGCGCTGGACCTTCCGGCCGGTCGACATCTGGTTGATGTCCTTCTGCAGGCGGGTGATCCGCGCCCGCAGCCGCCGCCGGTCGGTTTCCAGCTTGGTCTCGCCCGGGCCGCGGGTGCCGATCCCGCCGCCGCCGGCCACCCGGCCGCCGGCCTGCCGGGACAGCGACTCGCCCCAGCCGCGCAACCGGGGCAGCATGTACTGCAGCTGGGCCAGTTCGACCTGCGCCTTGCCCTCGCGGCTGCGGGCGTGCTGGGCGAAGATGTCCAGGATCAGCGCGGTCCGGTCGATGACCTTGACCTTGACCACGCCCTCCAGCGACCGCAGCTGGCTCGGGGTGAGCTCGCCGTCGCAGATCACGGTGTCGGCGCCGGCCGCGGCCACGATGCCCGCCAGCTCGTGGGCCTTGCCCGAGCCGATGTAGGTCGCGGCGTCAACCCGGCCGCGCCGCTGGATCAGGCCGTCGAGCACCTCGGACCCCGCGGTCTCGGCCAGCCGGCGCAGCTCTCGCAGCGAATTCTCGGCGCTGGCCAGGCTGCCTTCGGCCCACACCCCGATCAGGACGACCCGCTCGAGCCGCAGCGTACGGTACTCGACCTCGCTGATGTCCTGCAGCTCGGTGGAGAGCCCGGCCACCCGTCGCAGCGCGTGCCGCTCTTCCAGGTCCATCTCCCCGGGCAGATCTGGTGCGTCCGGCTGCTCACTGAAAACCGTGCTCATCGTCCTCCGTTGCTCGTCCCCCGAATAGTGCCACGCATCGCGCGGGATTTCATTTCATTAACACCCGGCGCCTGCCATATCTGCCCGGCCGCCCACCCAACCTCCCCATCCCCTGCATTTTTTTATGCCGAACGGACGGTGGTTCCCCCCCGCCGGTCAACCTTTTCGCGGTCCGGGGTGTATTGGGAGCATGGCGAACGTGGAAGCCTGGGGCTCCGTGCCAACCGGGGCTGACCTGGCCGGTATCAGCGCAGAGTCAGGCGGGCAGCGCGCTGCGGGCGGCGAGCTCGCGGAACGCGGCCGCGGTGGCCGAGCCGGGCACGGCGCAGTAGGCGATCAGGCGCTGGCCGCCCTCGGCGATATGCAGCCGTCCGGCGCCTACGGAGTTCTCCCCTGGTGACGCTTCCATGACGCTTCCATGACGCTTCCATGGAGACTTTGCTACTCCCTGGAATAGTGAACCCTTCGCGATCATGGTCGGGCTCGCAGCGCCCCGGCGCCGACGTGGGGCTGAGGCGGCTGGAGTGCTGCTTGTGACGTAGGAGGCGGCTCAGATGGTGAGCACGCCATCGCGGAGGGCGCTGTGGGCGGCGGCGCGGCCGGCTTCTAGGGCAGCTCGCAGGAGGGCGCCGTCGGTGGCCAGGCGGCTCACCTCGGGCGAGCCGGGCGCGGGGCGGATGGAGAGCACCGCCGGGTACACGGGTGGGGTCAGCGTGGCGGGTAGTACGGGCGAGGCGGAGTCGTACTGGGCGAGGAGCTGGTCGTCCGCGGCCAGGCGGGACTCGCGGGCCAGGAAGGCGGCGCGCAGGGCGGGAGCCTCGCGCCGGAGGGTGGTGCGGGCCAGCAGGCGGGCCGAGCGAGACGGACGATGACCGTCCCGTTCGGGGCGCGGGTCACGGCGGGAGCGCAGGATCAGCAGGTGGGTCGCGCCCTGGGCCAGGGCGGTGCGGTAAGGGATGGACTCCGAGACGCCGGCGTCGTAGAAGCGGCGGCCGGCGAACTCGACCGGCGGGCCGGCCAGCAGGGGCAGCGCGGCGCTGGCCCGCAGGGCCAGGCGCAGCTCGGCCGGGTCGCCGATGAACGGGCGCAGGTCGGTGGACTCGCCGGTGGCCGCGTCGGTGGCCAGCGGGTGAACTCGACCGGGCTGGCCAGCACCGCGGCGAAATCCATCGGGTACGTGGTCTGGTACAGGTCCTCGATCAGCGCGCGGATGTCGGCTACCGGGCGGCCGCGTAGCAGCGCGGTGCGACGGATCAGGGTCCGGGAGTAGGCGGGTTCGGCCCAGCCGCGCAGGCCTTCCGGCCGGCTCAGCAGCCAGGCGCCGGTGATCGAGCCGGCCGAGGCGCCGTAGACCGCGTCGAAGGCCGGGACCAGGCCGAGTTCGTCCAGCCCGAGGGCCATTTCCCCGGAGATGATGCCGCGCATGCCGCCGCCCTCGATGACCAGGGAGATCCGCAGCCGGTCCGCCCGGGCTCCAGGCTGGCTGTCCGCGCGGCGCCGGGCGGCCAACGCACGCACCACCTCGTGCGGTGCCGGCCCGGGACCATGCTCCATCCCGGCAGCCTAAGCGGCGCGGGCTTGCGGGCCATATCTGGCCATGGGCCGGACCATGTACCAGGCTCCGCATGAGGGCCAGCCGAACACGATCGTGGTCGGCACCGGCGAGAACCGGATCGTCAAGGCGCAGGTCACGATCACCCCGCGGGGCGGGCAGACCGAACTGCGGATCAGTCCCGGCGGCATCAGCTGGGACTGGGTCCTCAACACCTTCGGCGTCGCCCGCAAGGTCCAGCGGGTGCTGACCAGCTCGCCGAGCCTGTCAGCGCGATAGGCGGCGCAGCGCCGCGGGCAGATCGCCGTCGTAGACCACGGTCAGGCGGTGGGTGGCGCGGGTCAGCGCCACGTACAGGTCGTGCCCGCCCGCCGGGGACTGGGCCAGGATCCCGGCCGGGTCGACCAGCACCACCCGGTCGAACTCCAGGCCCTTGGCCTGCCCCACGGTGAGCAGGGCGACCGGCGAGTCGAGCACCTCGGGCCGGTCGCCGGGCACCGCGCCGGGCAGGGCCCGGGCCAGCGTGGCCATCCGGGCCGCGGGCGCGATCACGGCCAGCCGGCCGCCATCGCCCATCTCGTCGTATTCGGCCGCTACGATGGCTGCGGTGCCGGTGGCCAGTGAGGACGGTGGGGTGGATGAGGCCGATGAGTACTGTGAGGTTGGTGAGGACTGTGTGGTCGGTGAGGGACGCGGGGTCATTGAGGACTGCGGTGCCGACGAGGACGGTGGGTCCGGTGGGGAAGCTGGGATTTTGACGGCGCGCGGGAGGACGCCTTCTTCGCGGACCGACTCGGGGGGCTGCTCGCCGGGGGCGACCGAGGCGAGCACATCGGCGGCCACCGCCATGATCTCGGCCGGGGTCCGGTAGTTGACCGTGAGGCGCTCCTCGCGCCAGCGGCCGCGGACGTACGGGTCGAGCATCTGCGCCCAGGAGCGGGCGCCCGCCGCGTTGCCGCGCTGGGCCACGTCGCCGACCACGGTCAGCGAGCGGGTGGGGATGCGCCGCATCACCATCCGCCAGGCCATCGCGGACAGCTCCTGCGCCTCGTCCACGATCACGTGGCCGTAGGCCCATGAGGGGTCGGCCCAGGCGCGTTCGGCGGTGGTGAGCTGCTGGCCGGGGTCGCGGTTCCAGTCCGCCAGGGTGGCGGCGTCTACGAAACCGGCCTCGGCCACGCCGGTGATCTCCAGGACCTCGCGGGCGTACCGTTCCTCGGCCCGGCGTTCCCGCTCGGCGGCGCGGCGCCTGCGCTTGTCCGCGCTGTCGTCGGTGCCGAGCAGCTGGGCGGCCTCGTCCAGCAGCGGCACGTCCGCCACGGTCCACGCGTCGGGGGCCTCGGGGCGGAGAACCACGTTCCGTTCGGTCGAAGAAAGACCCGGAGCGGCGCTGCGGAGGGCACCTTCGGAGGCCAGCAGCCCGGCGACCAGCCGTCGCGGGGTCAGGAACGGCCACAGCGCGTCGAGCGCGGCGCGGACCGGGGGCTCGTCCCACAGCCGGGCGCGGGTGTAGGGCAGGTCGTCGGGGTCGACGGGGCGGCCGAGGGCGGCGGCTTCGGCGGTCGCGAGCGCGCCGAGCATCTCGGTGACGAACAGCTTGCGGGCCACGTTGTGCGGCTTGCGCAGCGCCCGGGCGCGGTCCCGGGCCCGCAGCACGGCCTCCCGGGGCACGGTCATCCGCACGCCGTCGGCGGTGATCTCCAGGTCTGTTGGCGGGACCTGCTGGCGGTCGCGCACCGCCCGGCGCAGCACGCTCACCATCTTCGGGTCGCCCTTGACCTCGGCCGCGGCCGGGTCGTCATCGGGCGCGGCCGTGACGCCGGGGAAGAGCTCGGCCATCGAGGTGAGCACCACATCGGTCTCGCCCAGGGACGGCAGGACCTGGCTGATGTAGCGGAGGAAGGTGGCGTTCGGGCCGATGACCAGGACTCCGCGGCGCTCGAGGGTCCGGCGGTGGGTATACAGCAGGTACGCGGCGCGGTGCAGGGCCGCGACCGTCTTGCCCGTGCCCGGCCCGCCCTGCACGACCAGCACGCCCTGCAGCGCGGCGCGGATCACCCGGTCCTGCTCGGCCTGGATGGTGGCGACCACGTCGTGCATCCGCCCGGTGCGGCCGACGGTGATGCTGGCGATCAGCATCGCCTCGCCGGACAGGGACTGGCGGTCGGGTTCGGACAGGCGGTCCAGGTCGAAAACCTCGTCGTCGACGCCGGTGACGGTGCGATCCCTGGTGTAGATGTGGCGGCGGCGGATCAGGCCGTTAGGGTCCTTCGGGGTGGCGGCGTAGAACGGGTGGGCGGCGGGCGCGCGCCAGTCGATCAGGCGCGGCTCGTGCTCGTCGTCCCGCAGCCCGATCCGGCCGATGTACAGCGTGACCGGGGTTTCGCCGGGGCTGGCCAGGTCCTGGCCGTCGGTGCGGCCGAAGACCAGGCCGCGCTCGACCGCGTGCAGCTGGGCCAGGCGCCTGCTCTGCTCGGCCGCGGTGATGTCGCGCTCCACCCGGGCCTGAAACGTCCCGCCCACGCCGCCGCTGCCGTGGGTCCGGGTCAGCGCCCGCTCCGTCCGCTCGCGGGCTTCATCCAGCAGGCGGTAGAGCGTATCGACGTAGGCTTGCTCCTGGCCGACGGCATCCACGGGAGCTGCGGGCTCCACGGGCTCCGCGGCGACGGAATTGGCTTGCCGAGAAGTCATATTTCGTGATATACTTTCTTTAATTATGCGCTGACGGGATGGCGCCGATTGCCGGATCAGGCAAGTTTAGCAGCTTTCGCGGTGTTCGCCACCCCATGCCGGTCCTGAACTGGGGCGCAAAGAGCGGACAGCAACCACCGTGAGTGCTTGCATAACGCGACTTTCGCATAAGATACAAGGGCCGCGGATTTTCATATCGCGAACTTAGTAAAGCCTCGCGCTATTTCCCGGAAATGGCTGGCGTATTACCAGCGGTTGTTCGTCCACAGCGAGACATGGGCGGGTTCCAGTGCGCACTGTACGACGCTGGCCAGGTCAGCTTGCACGGCATCGAGATCGACGGCGTCCTTCAGCCGGGCGGCGAAGGCCGTCACCGTCTGCTCGGCGTCGTAGCGGGCCCGGTTGAACCGCCGGTCCACGATCCGCTGCACATGGCGGCGTACCGGGGTGAACAGCGCCGGCCAGGTTCTGGCGCGTCAGCACGTACAGGATCTGCGACCCGCCGAGAATCGCGGCGGCGAGCGCCGCGAGCGCGATCGCGGCGCGCCTCGGCGCCCGGGACATACGGCGCGAGCCCGTCAGCCCGCTCACCGGCGGCGGCGGCTGCTCCACCGGACCGACACTAGGCCCAGACCGTTCCGGGAGCGTTACGACCCGACGTTGAGCGCGTACAGCTTGCCGTCTTCACTGCCGATGTAGACGATGCTGCCGGACACTACCGGGCTGGAGAAGATATCGTTCCCGGTGAGGTAGGTCCAGCGGATGTGACCGGTGGCGGCGTCCAGCGCATACACCTTATGGTCGCCGCTGCCAGCGTAGACGACGCCGTCCGCCACCGCCGGGCCGGATACGACGAAGCCTCCGAGTAGCTGAGCCCAGCGGCGGGAGACGGAGGTGCCGCTGGTGTCCAGCGCGTACACGCTGCCGTCATCGCTGCCGACGTAGACGACGTTACCCGCCACCGCCGGGCGGGAGTCGGCGTTGCCTGCGGTGTGGTACTCCCAGAGGAAGTCGCCGCTGGCGGCCTTGATCGCGTACACGTTGCCGTCGTGGCTGCCGAAGTAGACGACGCCAGCCGCTACCTCCGGCGCCGGATTGGAGACGACCCAACCCGCGGTCGGGTAGGACCAGCGGAGAGTACCGGCGACGCTCACCGCGTACAGACTGTGGTCCTCGCTCCCGAAGTAGACGACGTTGTCCACCACCACCGGCCCGGACCGGACCGGACCCTTGGTCGGGAATATCCAGGCCACGCGGTCGGATGCGGTGGCCGAGGCGTGCAGCGCGTACACGTTGCCGTTGCTGCTGCCGACGTAGACCGTGCTTCCGTCGCTCGACACTGCCGGGCTCCAGATCTGACCTCCGATTGGGTAGGACCAGACGAGGCGTTTGGTCGCGGCGGGCGCGGCGTTCAGCGCGTACACCTTGCCGTCATCGCTGCCGATGTAGACCACACCGTCCGCCACCACCGGGCTGGACTGGACCTCGCCTCCGGTGGGGTATTTCCACAACTGCTTGCCGGTGCTGGCGTTGACCGCGTACACATTGTGGTCTTCGCTGCCGAAGTAGACTACGCCGTTCGCCACCGCCGGGCTGGACCAGATCTGGCCCTTGGTGGGGAACCACCAGGCCAGACTGCCGGCCCGGGGAGGCTGGGCGTGGGTCTCGGATCTGGAAGGCTGGCCGGGAACGAGGATGACCGCCACCACCGCGGCGATGACCGCGATGACGCCCACGGCGCCGGCCGTGATCGCCGCCCGGCGCCGTCCGGCCCGGCGCAGGCCGGGCTCGGGTGGGATTGTCCGGCCCGCGTCTGATCCGCTGGGCGTCGCGGGAGGGTGATCGTCGCGAGGCGGGGCGGTGGTCGGCGGCTGGACCGCCTTAGCCGAGACCGGTTCCTTGGCCGAAACCGGTTCCGGAGCCGACTCCGGTGCGGGCGGCGTTTCGGGCGCTGCCGGGACCACGGGCGCTGCCGGGACCACGGGCGCTGCCGGGACCACGGGCGCTGCCGGGACCACGGGCGCTGCCGGGACCATGGGCGCTGGCGTTTCCGGCGCCGGCGGGGCGAGCGCCGCGGTGGCAGCGGCGGCGACCGTCCGGCTATCATCGCGGGTGAGCTGTTCAAGGGCGAGCCGGGCGGCCAGCGCCCGCCCTGCGTGGCTGCCGCGCAGCAGCGCGGCGAGCTCCTGAACCGCCCCGGCCCGGACCCCGGCCAGCGGGCTGTCGATCGCCTGCCGCAGTTCGGGCGGCAGCGGGGCGGGCGTGGTGACCGGGCGGACGCGGCGGGCGATGTACAGCTCCCCTTCCATGCCGAAGGTCCACTTGCCGGGCGTCTGGCTAGGGGTGACCGCCCGGACCTGGTCGTAGACGTAGTCGTACAGCTCGTCGAGCCCCACCAGGCCGTCCTGGTCCAGGTCGGCGTCCCCGGTCGCCAGCCCTTGGACCAGGGCGCTGGTGAACACCGACGGCGGCACGTCGCGCTCGCCGGTGAGCTCGCCGGCCTCGAAGGCGTACTCCATCGCGCTGGACGCCGTGATCACCGCCCGGCCCCGGCCGCCGAACTGCTGCTCGATCCCCAGCTCGGTGCCCGACCGGGCCACCAGGCCGCGCTCGAACGCGCCCGCATAGCAGCAGTCCAGCAGCAGCACCACCCGCCGCGAACGGCTGCGGCTCATCCGGCGGTTGACGAACTCGGCGGCTACCGCGGTGGCGCCCAGCCGCCCCAGCACCGTGTTCGGCGCCGCGAAATACAGCTCACCGTCCTGGTCCTTGATCCCGTGCCCGGAAAAGTGCATCAGCAGCAGGTCGCCTGGCTGGCGGTCGGCGAAGAACTCTTCCACGGCCAGGTTGACCACGTGCGCGGGCTCGTTCAGCAGCGTGCGCACGCCGAAAGCGCCGATGGCAGGATCGCGCAGCACGGCCGCCAGCGCCCGGGCGTCGCTGGCCGGGGCCCGCAGCCGCCGCAGCCCCAGATCGGTGTACTCATCGCTGGCGATGATCAGCGCGCTGCGTATTCCGTCCACCGGCCTGTCACCGGCTCGCGTGCCGGGCCAGCCACTCGTCGGTCAGCCGCCGCTGCTCCTGCGATGACACCCCGGTCAGCTCCAGGACGTCACCGCCCAGCTTCAGCTTGATGCTGCGCCGGGACGAGCCCGACAGCCACGACCGGACCGCCGCCACCACGCTCGCGAGCATTTCCGGATTGGCTAGATGCACCAGCAGGGCTCCGAGTGCGGCCACCTCCACCGCCTTCGATCCCGGCGGCGGCTCGCCCGCTCCGGGGACCTCGACCGCGTCGACGTCAAGGTCGAGAAGCTCACGGCGGAGCCGAAGGGTGGCCTCCGCGATTTCCTCGGCGTCGCCGTCGGGCCCGACTGCAACCTGGACGTCAAGCGCTGACGTTTGCTTATCCATGCCCACCCCAAACACTTCGGGCTCGTCCGCGAGCCGGGCACCCTTGATAATAGAGGGGGGGGAGAAGACGGCAGGAAGATACCCGACATTCCGGTGCCGTTGAGAAAACAGACTCTCGCCCGAAGCGATAATTCGCAACGAATGCGCAAATTGCGCCGCGCGGTCCCCGGGCCGGCGTCGGGGCCACTGGCGTTCGGTTAGGGCTGGAGCCGCGTGACCTGCTGATCCGGCGCGGGCCTTGCCCGGGGCGGCTTTGCCGATCACTGTTACGTAGGGTGATCGGTGGGATTTGCGGGCTGATGTCACGGTGCGTTGCCGGCCGGGCGTCTGAACGCGGCGGACCCGGGGTGGCTGCGGGCGGCGAGGGCTGCTGTGCGGGGTTCGCGGTGACACGCCGCGCCGGTTACGGGACGAATGCGGGCATATGCGGAAGCATCGGCGGTTCCTGTACCTGCCTCTTGCGAGGGGTCCGCCGATGCTTCCGCCTGCGACAGTACCCGGTGCCGCAGGCGGCGTCACGCCGCCTGATGCCGCCGCGCGGGATGGCCGGGAGCAGCGTGCGCCGCGGGACGCGGCGACGGGGCGGGCCGAGGTGATGGCGATGCCGGCGATCTGGAAGGACGCCGGCGGCCGGCTGACCGAGCTGCCGGGTGCGGGCGGAGGGATCGTGGCGTGCGGGGCGCTGCCGGGCGCGGCGGCCCCCGGGCCGGCGTGGACGGCGGATCAGCTGGCGGCGGCCGGGATCGCCGGGGAGCCGCGACCGGTGCGGGAGGGGACGGGGCTGGGGCTCGCCTCGGCGGTGCTCACGCCAGCGTTGCTGGACGCGGCGCTGGCCGGGCTGCCGGGGCGGCGGTCGCGGAAGATCACGCCGCGGCTGGCGGTGCAGATCGAGCTGGCGCGGGCGCTGATGCCCGGCACGGCTGCGGGAACGCTGCGGACGCTGGCGCAGCGGCCCCGGGAAGCCGACCCGGTATATGACCTGCCGGCGTCGTCGTCGCTGTCGGACGCGGACAGTTTCCTGGGGGTCCGGCCGCTGGTGAATCTGCTGGCCGGGCTGTGCGGGCAGGTCCGGGCCGTCCCGCTGCCCGGCGCCGCGGCGGTGTGCCTGCCGGCGGCCGGGACGCCGGGCGGGCAGCGGACGGCGGTCCGGCTGCGGCCGCTGGAGGGCGGGCCGTGGTCCGGCGGCCGCTGGCACGCACTGCGGGTGCTGGCCAAGGACGGCACCGTCCGCAACGTCGCCGACCCCAAGGGCAGCGACCGCAAGGGCACGGGCGGGCAGTCCCGCAACGCCGCGCACTTCGGCCGCCCGGCCAGCACCGGCGCGCCCGCTGACCCGCAGATCCGGATGGTAGAAGTCACTGACGTGTGGTGGCGCGGCGCGGTGGCCTGGGCGGCCGGCCCGTGCGGCACCGGGGAGACCACCCTGGCCGCCTGCCTCGAGCCGGCTTACGGGCCCGGTGACCTGGACCTGGCCGACCGCGGGTTCCCCAGCCGCGAGGCCATCGCCGCCAAGATCGAGGCTGGCAGGCACTTCGCCTGGCGGGTCTCCGCGGCGTGGAACCTGCGCCGCTCGGGACGGCCGCTGCCGGACGGCACCTGGAAAGCGGCGATCACCTGGCGCGGCCGCACCTATAAGGTCCGTGTCATCGAATACCATATCGACCAGGTCTTCGATGTCCCGCCGGGTCACCCGCTGCTGACCGCCCCGCCCGCAGGACCGTCCGTCCGCATCCTGGACGCCGCCGGCGGCGACGATGACGGGGACGGCGGGCTGTGCCGGCCGCCGGATGGCACGATCCGCGTGGAAGTATCCGAGACCGTCACCATCATCACCAGCCTGATGGACACCATCGCCTACCCGGCCCGCGACATCGCCGAGCTGTACGGCATGCGGTGGGCCAGCGAGCTGGTCTACCTGGAAGAAAAGCAGACCCTCGCCGGCGGGCAGCCCGTCACCGCGGCCACCCCGGCCGGGGCCTACCGGATGGCCGCCGCCACCGTCGCCGCCCACCAGGCGCTGCGGATCGCCGGCGCCGGCATCGCCGCGGCGATCGGCGCCGAGCCCGCCCGGATCAGCGCCACCGCGCTGCGCTGCGCGGTCACCGCCAGCATCGGCGCCGGGCAAGGCGCCACCGCGAGCGCCCTGTCCGCGGCCATCGAGATCACCCGCCGCGACATCACCGCGCACCCGCTGCGGCTCGTCACCGCCTGGCGGCCCGGCCGCCACTACCCCCGCTTCACCATCAAGAAAGTCAGGGCCCGCAAGAGCAACGACGTCGTGCCCGCCGCCACCCGGCTGCACCTGCTGCCCCTGCCCGCGACGCCAGGATCGCAGCAGCCGAACGCCCCGCCGGCCGCCTGACCCGCGCACGCTCTCCCAGTCCGGCACCCGCCGCGCCGGGACACCGGCATGCCTGGCACCGCCGTAGCCCGGCCCGGCCAGGGCCTTCCCGGACACCGCTCGCCGTCATCCCGGGCATCACACACCGATCTCACGCAACGTTACAGATCAGTCGACGCACAAGCCCGCCCCGCGCCGCGAGAGTAACCACGCAACGTCACCGAACCCCCGCGCACGCCAGGATGAACCCCCGCCAGACCCACTTCCTAACCGAACGCCAGTGGCGACGGTCGCGCCAGTGATAATGACCCGGCGGTCCTGGCCGGGATGGGAGTCTTCTGGCCGCTCACACGGGAGCCGACGGCTTGACGACGCTCAGGGCGCGAAGAAGCGGTAGGAGCCTACTTCGGTGAGTTCCTCCTGGATGGGTCCCTGGTCAACGCGGTCGGCGATGCCAGCCTGGAACTCGGCAAAGGCCTTGACGGCCAGCAGGGGGCTGGGCTCCCGCCGGACCTGCACGACGTGGACGAATGTCACCTGATCATTGAGGCGGAACGTAGCGTAGCTCACGCCGTCGGGCCGGGTGCGGTGCAACTCGGCGTAGACCGCCTCGACGAGCCTGGCGTTGGCGTCGGCCTGGCCGGGCCTGGTCCGGTAGCGGATGAGGCGCTGGTACATGCTTGTCTCCTCGGTGTCGCGTTTCGTCCTTTGCCCTTCACTGGTTCAGACACCGGCCCGGCTGGAAGCTGAGCGATGACTTTGCGGGGCGGGCGGGGTCGGTACGAGTGGGAGAGGTGGTGCGCGGTGGAGACGGTGCTGGACCGGGCCCGGGCAGGAGATGACCGGGCGTTCGGTGAGTTGACCGACCCGTTCCTGGGTGAGCTCCGGCTGCACTGCTACCGGATGCTGGGTTCGCTGCAGGACGCCGAGGACGTGATGCAGGAGACGCTGCTGGCGGCCTGGCGGGGGCTATCCGGGTTCGAGGAGCGCTCGTCGGTACGCACGTGGCTGTACCGGATCGCGACCAACCGCTGCCTGAACGCGCTGCGGGCCAGCGCGCGGAAGCAGTGGCCGGCGCCGTCCGGGCCCTCGTGGGCGGCCGAGCCGACCCGGTGGGGCGAGCCGCTGCGGCTGTCGCCCTATCCGGACGCCTTGCTTGACGAAGTACCGGACCTGGGCGCCGGTCCCGAAGGGCGGTACGAGGCCAAGGAAACGATCGCACTGGCGTTCGTCGCAGCGGTGCAGCGCCTGCCGCCGCGGCAGCGGGCGGTCCTGGTGCTGCGGGACGTGCTCGGCTACCGGTCAGCGGAGGTGGCCGACATGCTTTCGGTGAGTGAGGCGTCGGTGAACAGCGCGCTGCAGCGGGCCCGGGCGACCATGGCGCGTTCCTGGCCGGGGCCGGGCCGGGAGCGCGCGCCGCTGCCTCGCTCCGCGCGGGAGCGGGATGTGGCGGCCCGCTTCGCGGCCGCGTTCGCGAGCAGGGACGTGGACGGCGTGGTGGCGCTGCTGACCGACGACGCCTGGTTCACCATGCCGCCGGTGACGCTTGAGTACCAGGGACCGGTGGCCATCGCTGCCTTCCTGCGGTCCATCGCTGCCTGGCACGGACCGCGGCGGTACCGGCTGATCCCTGCCAGGGCCAACGGGCAGCCTGCCTACGGGCTCTAGGTGACCGACGGTCCGGCGACGACCTTCAGCTCGCACGGGCTGATCGTGCTGACGCTGGAGGGCGACCGGATCTCGGCGATAACTCGTTTTGTCGACAACAGTGTGATGGAGTGGTTCGGGCTGCCGCAGACGCTGGAGTAGCGGGCCGCGGGCCTGGCTGGGCGTTGCGAGCCCGGCTGGGGCTGCGGGTCTGTGTGGGATTAGTATCCCCGGGATGCGAGTGGAATCACCGGTTCGCGACGTCGTAGCCCGGGCGGCGGCGTTGCCGTGGCTGCTTGGCGATGCGCGGTGTGGTTCTGGCTCTGGTAGCATCTCGGCGAGGTACTCGGGCCGTTAGCTCAGCGGGAGAGCGCTTCCCTGACACGGAAGAGGTCACTGGTTCAAATCCAGTACGGCCCACCATTTTTCGAATGTATGTCTCGCCAGGGGAGCCAAAAGGGGAGCCCAAGGGGGAGCCGAAGTCAGGCAGACCCGGTGTTCTTCTGGCGGGTCAAGATCTCGTTCATCGCGGTGGCTCCCGTCTCGATGACGGGACGGATCTGGTGACGGTAGACGGTCTGGGTGACGATTGTCGTCCGGTGTCCGACCAGGTCGGCGATCGTCTCGATGGGCACGTCGTTGTCACTCATGATCGATACGAACGTGTGCCGTAGTTCTCTGGGTGTCCAGTCCTCCCCTATGCCAGCGGCCTGGGTGATTGAGCGGAATGCTCGGCGGACGTTACCTGCGGCGAGCGGCTTGCCGTTCCGGGTGCAGAAGACGAGGTCGTTGTCCTGCCAAGTCTCCCCCGCCCTCAGTCGCCTGGCAGCCTGCTTGGCGTGGTGCTGCTTCAGCGCCCGCGCTACCTCGTCGGGGACTTCGAGGGTGCGGCGGGACTTCTGGGTCTTGGTGTCGCCGCCAGCGCGGACGGAGCGCCAGACGTAGACCGCGAGCTTGTCGTGGTCGAAGCCCGCTATCGCGATCGGTTGCCATTGCCTGGCGTCCTCGACCCAGGCCACCACGTGTGACCACTGGAGGGCGCGGGCTTCCTCCGTCCGCACGCCGGTGAGCAGGCTGAGCGTTACGTAGGCATAAAGCCAGTGTTTGCGGGCGCGGGCCAAGACGTCGACGGCCTGGTCGAGCGTGAGCGCTTTGCTTGGCCGTCCGCGGCGGCCGCGCGGAGTGGTGATCAGCTCGGCGACGTTCCGGCCAACCATGTCGCGGGCCTGGGCCTGACGGATGGCGCGCTTCAAGACGCTGTGGAGCTTATGAAGGCTGGCCGTGGAGAGCACCTCGGTGAGTCCGTCGAGCCAGTCGTCGACCTGGTTCGCGGTGAGTCTCTTGAGCTTCAGCGCACCGAGCTGAGGGACGAGGTGTTTGTTGATGAGGATTCGGTACGTCTCGACGGTTTTCTCGTCGAGGTCCCGAGTTCCTTTCTCGAGCCAGTCGTGGACGGCTTCGCCTGTCGTGTAGCTGTCGCTGGTCTTGATGCCTGCGTCTAGGTCATCGACGGCCCGGATGAGCCTGTCTTTGACCTCTTGCTTGGTCCGGCCCTTCTTCTTGATCCGTATGCGATTGCCGCGGCCGTCGTATCCGAGGTCGATCACCCCGGTATACCCGCCGCGTTCGGGATAGATCGTGCCGTGGCGATTTCTGATCAGGATCTTCACCGGCTACTTCCCTCTAGTGGGAGCTGGGTTATCTACCTGCGATTTTAACACAAGAAGTCCCAAGACGTCCCTAGTATCCGGTGACGTCTTAGGTCTATGCCGCGTCTCCGAGGGATGCGATGAACTCGGCCAGCTGCTGCTCGGTGATCCGTCGCAGCTTGCCGATCTTGATGCTGCGCAGCTGGCCGGTCCTGAGCAGGTAGTAGACCTTGTCACGACCGACGTGCAGCATCTCGGCTACCTGCTCGACCGTGTATGCCTGCAATGGCTGTCACCTCCTTTCGATCCGGGGTCGGCGGGCGCGGGACGAAGGATCGTATCCGTGACCCGAGCTTGCTGGATTGAATAGTGATGTCCCGTTCTAAGCCGTGATTGCCCGCACCCTTATTCCGCGGGCCCTCTTGGCCAGGGGGCGGATTCCATGCTGTGATCGGGGGTTCTCCGCGATCTTCGTGGAAGGCGCGAGATTGGTCTGGCTTGCGGACGTACACGCCAATCAGGCGCCGGACCCATGCGGTGGTGGCACTCGGCGCCCGACTTGATAGTTCCTGTGCTGACGGCTCCTGCTTGATACCCACGACCACGACCGCGAGCACGACCAGGACGAGCATCATCGCGCCGCCAACCATGACGTACAGGATGGCCAGCATCAGCTTCTGCTCCCTTTGCCGGTAACGCGATGCATGGACGCGGCCGCGACGAGAGTCCGCGCCCAGACGCGTGCGCACCAGCTCACGTGGTGCCGGCTGAGGCTGTCGGAGGGTCGGCTTATGCCGACGAGGCAGCTCCGACACAACTGGTGCGGCTGGCTTGGGACCGCACTACATGGGCAGAACATGCGGCGATCGTCGACGAGAGCGGCGATGAGGTTAGGGTGCACGGCGATCCCTCCACTGAGATGCGAGCGTCGCCAGGTAGGCGGGTTGGCTGTTCCGCATCGCAGGATGCGCCACAGTGTCAGGACGTGGTTACTACGCGACAGGACCGGCCCCAGACGTGCCGGGACGTCCCACTGAAATGAAGCCGTCCTTGCACGTCCTTCACGACCAGAAAGCGCTTCATATAGTTGCGAGTGCTCACGTTAAGATGCTGGAATCGGAGGCGACGTTTCTAAGCCATATCTAATTCAAATCGCCGCAGTCAGAGTGGTTGACGCCAGTAAGTACTCAGCCAGATCGCGCCTATCTGCGCTTCCCCGTCCGAGATCAAATACCTTAGCGTCAGGGCTGACGGTGCCGGCGCATGCGGACATCCACGAAGCGCGTAGAGCTTAGGAGGTTCAGGCCCTAACCTCTTACATGCTATGCCGGATATTTGCGCGTTAACTCATTCTCCAAAGATCTGGTTACCGCCAGTTAGAGTAATACCATTTCTGCCTACGTCGCCCTATGCTGGTTACCGTCACGGGTCGTTGTTGCTTGGTCCATCGGAGCTTCAGAGCTTCCGTGTCTTCCGTCGCGCGGCCCGTTGGGACATTCGGCTTACGGCCCGAGGCGATCGGTGACAGGATTCGTGTAGTCGAAGTAATGTCTGGGATCGTATCGACTGGGGTTGTTGGTGACAGTAATCGAGTTGGCGATTGCGCCAGGCCAGACTGGGTCGTTCCGTGTCGAAGTGGTGCGCTCTCCGGCGGGCGAGGCCCGCGCGGAAGTTGCTTTGGATGTCGAAGCGCTGCTGGCACGGCGGGAGCAACTGGAGCAGGCAATACTCGCATCAGCAGTAGCAAGTCGCACCATACTGCCGCAGACCGAGCGTCCGCTGCGTGAAGTAGGTCAGACGCTCTTTACAGCTCTACTGGGATCTGGTGATGTCGCAGGACGGTACCGGGCCAGCGCAGCGCTGGCCTCGGAACGAGGAGAAGGACTCCAGGTGGTACTGCGGTTCGATACACCAGAGCTTGCCGGGCTGCCGTGGGAAGCGATGTACGACGCAGTAGACGGCGCGTATGTGTGCCGACGAGATCAACTCGTACGGCATGTCCCGGTCGCCTCGGTGATGCAGCCACTGAAGGTTCAACCACCGTTGCGGATCCTGGGTATCGTCTCCTCCCCTCGCGGCCTGCCACCGCTTGATGTAGAGCATGAGCAAGAGCAACTCACTCGCGCGCTCGCCAAGCCCTGCGCCGAAGGGTTGATCGAGGTTCACTGGGCAGCAGAGGCAACCTGGGCTGCGCTGCAAGACCTGCTGCTCGGCGGGCAATGGCACGTAGTGCACTTCATCGGGCACGGAGACTTCGATGCCAGCCAAGACGAGGGCCTACTGGCCCTGACGCGCGAAGATGGCCGCCCAGACATGGTGGAGGCAGACCGACTGGTCGATCTGCTGCACGAAGCCCGTCCAATGCCGCGACTGGTCGTGCTTAACTCATGCTCGGGTGGTGCGACTGGAGCGAACGACCTGTTCGCGGGCACAGCCGCCGCGCTAGTACGCGGCGGAGTAAGCGCCGTCGCGGCCATGCAGTACCCGATCTCTGACGCCGCCGCGGTGGCATTCGCTCGGGGCTTCTATACCGCAATCGCCAACGGCCGCGGCGTCGATGACGCGACCTCAAGCGGCCGCGTCGCAATTCTGGGCACGCGGACCCGGACTCTGGAGTGGGTCACCCCCGTCATGTACCTGCGCGGGAGCGAGAGCCGCCTGTTCACCCTGCACCCGCCGACACCGACCAGCCTCGCAGCGGAGGCCAAGCCTGCTGCTCCGGCCAGTGATCAGGCTGAATCCGTTCCGCCTGGGGAGGGTCAGGTGACCACCTGGGGCTGGGATGCCTACGCGGCAGAGCTCAACATACTGCCCGAACGGATCAATGTCGGCCAGCGCCTGGTCGCAGCAATTAGCACCGCAGCCCAGGAACGCGGCCTGCCCTGGCGGGCAATCATGAGGAAGGGATATGTCGCGATCCAGCGCCCAGGCGGATACAACGTCCTAGTCGTGGACCTGTGGTGGAATCGGGTCCCGCGGCTGGCAGCCAAGCTCCCGGCAGAGCCAGCCAGCCTTGGTTTGACTAGCCCGTTTCCCCAACTCCCTGAGATATGGGTACCGGACGAGCACGAGTGGGGCTGGACCGTGGCCCCGGGAACGCCGTTGCCTGATGTAGGCGTTCTGATAGACCTCGTCAAGCCATTCCAGCCAGCACAAGGGCCGGTAGCCGCACACCGCAGCGAGCCTCTCAAGGCCGCGATCCAGCGCCTAGCGAGCTCCGGAGCCAGCAGGAATATCGGGGCAGCCGCCGACGGCCTTCTTGCCATGGGATACGAGCTGAGGCTCGCAAAGACTACGGCTCCAGGCAAGCGGCCTGAGAACTACCTCCGCATCATGGATCCGGCGTATACCGCTCACGGCATCGGCTACCTCACACCCACCATGTTTTCCTTCAGCCGTGCGTTCGATCGGGAACGGCTTGACAGCCTGCCAGGCGCCACCCTGGCCACCAGTTCCGTTAACTTCTCCCATGTGGAAAGCGCACAGCCCGGCTTGACCGCCGCCCGCCTCCTCAAGGAGGGGCAGACGGACTCGGACACCTAAAAGATCTTCAATTGTGGAGGTTACTGAACGGTGTGAGGTCGAGCCGGTCTTGGCGAGGAAGCCCTCGATGAGGCCGGCCCGGTACTGCATGCGTTTGAGCCGGGTGTTCACCAGCGCGGCCAGCTGATCGAGGCCCTGCTTGGTGAGGTTGGCCAGCGACCTCTTCATGCTCGACCAGATGCCCTCCACCGGATTCAGCCCCGGCGCGTACGCCGGGAGCTGGAAGACCGTCAGCCACGAGCGGGCCCCGATCAGCTGGCGCATCTTCCAGCTGACGTGGGTGGGCAGGTTGTCCCACACCAGGACGATGGGCCCGGGAAGCTGCTGATGGGCGGCGTCCAGCAGGCGGGCGTAGTCCGTCTCGTCAAAGCCCTTGCGCCGGTGCTTGCCGTGCCCGCGGTCCAGGTGGATACGGTAGATCAGCCGGGCCCGGCTGCCGGGCCTGGCGCAGACCAGCGCCGCCGCCGAGACGCGCTTGCTGCCTTGCGCGGTCACCTTCACCACCGGGGTATGGCCGCGGCGGCCCCAGGTGCGGCCCTTCGGCGGCCTCAGGCCCTGGCCGGACTCGTCCTCGAAGCAGAGCCAGGCGCCCAGGTCCGCCGCCGTCCTTTTATCATGGGCCAGGTCTCCTCCCGCCACACGGTGATGGCCGCCTCGTCCCGCTCGGCGGCGCGGCGGGCCGGGACCTGCACGCCCCACCCGATCCGGTGCAGCAGCACATCCAGCCCGGCCAGCGGGTACCCGGTCCCGAACCGGTCGTGCACCAGCTCGCCGATCCGGGCCAGCGTCCAGCACTGGTCCTGCCACCCCGGGGCGGCCGGCGCGGCGTCCAGCACCGCCTCCAGCTCGCGCAGCTGCGCCGGGTCAGCTTGCACCGGGCCCCGCCGGCCCCCTTGGAGGCCAGCGCCTGCTTCCCGCCGGCCGCCAGCGTCCGCCGCCCCCGGTTCGCCGACATCCGCGACACCCGGAACCGTTTCGCGACCTCCCGGTCGCTGGCCCCGGCCTCGATCAGCTCCGCCGCCGCCAGCCGTACCTGCTCGCGGCGGGCCCGTTCCGCGGCGGTCAGCCCGCCGCCATCGGGGTACCTTGAACTGGTTCTGGCATAGCGCAGGCCCTCAACTCTGTCTGGCAGGAACAGAACGCGATCATCACGCCTGCGGTGCCGGAGCCCTCGTGCCGCATCTGGCACGGATCGGCAGAGGTCCCGAGGTCAACGGGAGCCGCGGCCCCAGCGGCGGAGCCGACGCAAAGCGCTCTTGAGATCGCAGGGGCGCGTCCGTACTGTCGGTGTGCAATCTCCGGAAGTCATCTCCGCAAGGGAGGCCCGCGTTGGCGAAGTTCGTGACGATCGGCTACGGCGACCGCGAGGGATACGACCGTACCAACCCTGGCGTGCGAGACGCGGCGCACGAGCATGACGCGCGGCTGCTCACCGACGGAGCACAGATGGGAATCGCCGGTAGGCCCGTGCAGGTGCGGAACCACGATGGGGCTGGCGTCAAGATGGAGACCGGCCCCTTCATGCGGTCCGCGCTGCCCGTGGCAGGCTTCGCCGTGATCGAGGCCGCCACCTTGGCGGAGGCCGTGGAGATCGTCTCGCGGACTCCCTGCGCTGTTGCTCACGGTGTCGTCGAGGTCTGGCCACTCGAACAGACGCCACAGCCCGATCCCGACTGACGCACGCCAAGACCAGCATCAAGCCATCAACCGGACACCACGCCACTATGCCGGGGCCCTGGCACCGCCGTCACCAGAGCTTGTAACCCCCGCCTTTGAAGATCTTTAGCACGGCAGTGTCGGTATCGCCAAAGACCAGACCTTCTCCTTACCATGCATGCAGGTTTCGTCTGATGGGGTCGCATCAAGTCTGCTTACCGCAGGCCGAAGGGACATCGGTGTCTGGGTAGGTCGCGCTGTGTCGGCCGTTGCCTGGAATCGTTGTCACTTACTTTGTCACTGGCTTCAGGACCTGCCTTCGAAATACAGGATCGTTAATCCTGCCGAACCGTGGGGACGGCAGGACTATGGTGCCACGACCGGCGATCCCGGTACCCGAACGGGAATCGGCGCGTGGCCTCCGCCGCGCCCGTCAACGTCCGTCCATCGCGCGGGAGTTCTCGGCCTGGTCGAGGGTCGCCTCCAAGGCTGGCCAGGAGGTTTCGCACCTCATGGGATGCCGAGCTAGATCAGCGGGTGCGCATGATGTCGCGGACGAGGGCGGCAGTCTGGCTGGGGCCTTGCCGACGCGGACGTCGGCTTTGGCCAGGGCTTCCTTCTGGGCCTGCGCCGTGCCCGGGGACCCGGAGATGATCGCGGCAGCGTGCCCCATGGTCTTGCCCTCGGGGGAGTGAGCCCGGCCACGTAGCCGACGACCGGCTTGGTCACGTGCTGTTCGATGAAGGCCCGGCCCGCTCCTCGTCATCCCCGCCGATCTCGCCGATCATCACGATGGCGCGCGCCGGATCGAGGCCGACGCCGGGGCAGCAGGCTTCACCGCTCGCTCACCCATCACCCTTCGCCGTGGCGTGAGCCTGAGCAGCGCAGGTTCTCAGCGTCGCACAACAGGGCGTAGACGCGGTGCCACGGCAGCCAGGAACCCGGAAGCGAACAGTAACCGAACGATAACCCGATCCCCGGTTAACTTCGAACGGCCGGATTGGTGTAACATTAGCGACGCGAAGGTAGCCTCGCCGCCGAACTCCTCGCAGCCAGGCGGGTCGCGACTTCAACAGCCAAAATAATTTGCTTAAAGCTCTTCTTTAGGAATTACAGATATGCCCGTGTCTACGGATAGGACATCCCACAGTCCTCAGACGAGGCGTCCTACGCAAGCCTCGGACAGCATGCTCCTCCGTATGCGCCATCGCATGACCGAGGAGGCTGCGTATTTCCACTGGATCAATCGGGGCCATCCGTGGTTCGAGGATCCGTTGGAGGACTGGGGCGCTGCAGAGGAGGAAGTTGCCAGCAGTTGGCCAGTCCTTAACGTGTTCACCGATCTCATAGCTGAGAGTTTGCGTCAGCTGTTTATCGCGGAGCTCGCGTATCTCCGCTGGCTCAACCGGGGCAGACTGTTCAGCAATCCGTTGGCGGACTGGTTCGATGCAGAGCGCGATGCTGACAACGGGGCTGGAAGCTGGCTCCGGCACTAATTCCGGCGATGGAGTAGCCTTCGGTGGCTGGTCGCCGTCCTGATCAGTAATCCAGGTCTCCTCAGTGGCCGGGCCCGGGAACTTCAGCCTCGCCACATCATCTTTCTACACGCTGCAGGTGTCGTGTGCGTGCCCGTCAACGTAAAGAAATCCCAGCATTGCGGCCGGGCCGCGGCGTGATGACGGGCCAGTGCCATGTCAGCTGATTGACCCGGCCGACCACGGGTAGCTCGGCGAGCTTGCGCGGATTCGTCTTACTTTCGGCCGGGCTCGGCTCATTCTCTTCCCGTCCAGCTCCAGGGCTCCTGACATGGAGTGAAATTTGGTGTGATGTGGATAACTCGAAGAGGTTCAGATCGAGCTGCAGCCGCCACGTTTCCCAAGGTCACAGGCTTAAAGGTGTTGCAGCTTTACATAATTTCCTTGCA